>ENA-UOOH01000748-UOOH01000748.1-fermentation-metagenome-genome-assembly--contig:-NODE-748-length-35010-cov-10.549135_pt1 | contig 35010 bp, 31 predicted proteins | sample MGYA00245778_ERZ724025 | MGnify/ENA primary metagenome ERZ724025 (study PRJEB28704, sample SAMN03018313) | fermentation metagenome | biome: anthropogenic terrestrial biome; feature: soil; material...
CCGGCCCGGCGTGAAGAATGCCGGAAAAAGAATGCTCCCGGGGCGCTGTGCCCCGGGAGCTGTCTTTCACTGCCCCGCCAGAATAAGCTCTGTGTTTTCTCCGTGCTGGATGGCGGGCCGTGCATGCAGACTCAGTCTGCTCAGCTTGCCGCGTATTCCCTGCGGTACCGGCGGACGGCGTCGGTGATTACGCCGCCTATCAGGCTGTGGCCCTCCGCGTTCGGGTGGATGCCGTCCTCGCAGATCAGCTTCTGGTAGTTCACCCGCTCCAGAAAGGCGCTGCTGATGTCGATAATCGGCACGTCGCAGCTTTTTGCCAGGCGGAAGACCGCCAGGTTGTACATCTCGTGCCAGCGGTAAATATGCTCCACATCGCCGAGAAAGCGCAGCAGGTTTTGGGGGTTCAGCCCGCGCGAGAACCACGCGAAATACCGCTTCGCGTTGACGGGCGGCAGGGAGAGCAGGACCGGCGAGCTGCCGTTCCGCCGGACCTCGTCGATCATCTCGGCGTATTTCTGCAGAAACGCGCCCATCGGCGTTTTGGGCTGGTGGTCTTTCTCCGGCGCGGCCGAGACCTCCGCCCATTTGTAGTCGCAGTCGTTTCCGCCGAACTCCAGCACGGTGTAGTCGTACTGCTTCAGCTCGTCCAGATGCCTGCGCATCGTCTCCAGACCCTTGGAGACGGTGCAGCCGAACTTGGAATAGTTGTGCATCCGGAACCCCATGCCGCTTTTCACCAGATTCAGGAAGCTGTCTTTCAGCAGGGTATATTTTTTTGCGGCGCTGTCGAAAACGACGCCTTTCGTCACGGAATCCCCGAAAATACACACGGAATCGCTCATCTGTTCTGCCCCCTTCGAGGAATCGGACGATATCCGATATCTTCACATCTTATATCAAACACTATAGAATACAATTCCGGTGATGTCAATATTCTTCCCGCAGAGATTTGGGGTATTTCCGGCGCGAATTCTGCGGATACGCGGATTCTGTCGGTATATTTTATAAATATTGAAGCATCAGGAAAGGCCGCGCGGCGGTTTGCGGGCCGTGGTATACGTGGTATAATAGCGTTGCGGACGATGCCGGGAGGGGCGAAGATGCAAAAGAATTTTGTCTATGCCGGGTACCCGGATTTTCTGCGCGAGCTGCGCTCCCTGGCGGAGGAGCCGTACGCGCAGTTCCAGAGGCGCCTGGTTCCCGGCGAAAAGATTCTCGGCGTGCGGATGCCGAAGCTGCGCGCGCTGGCAAAGCAGATTGCAAAAGGCGACTGGCGGCGGTTCCTCGCCGACGCGCGGGACGACACGCTGGAGGAAACGATGGTCCAGAGCCTCGTGATCGGCGGCGCCGGGATGGAATACCGGGAAGCGCTTGCCCGCGCGGCGGAATTCGTCCCGAAAATCAAAAGCTGGGCGGCCTGCGACGTCTGCGCCTCTTCGTTCCGCTTTCTGAAGCAGAACCCGGAGCGGTCGTTTGCATTTCTGGAGAAGTGCCTCGCCGGCGGGAGTGAATTTTCCGTCCGGTTTGCGGTTACCTTAATGGCGGCGTTCTTTATGAGCGACGGCTGTCTTGCGCGGCTGTTCGCGGCCTTCGACCGCGCGCCCTGCGGCGGATATTACGCGAAGATGGCCGTCGCGTGGGCGGTTTCGAGTTGCTTTGTCAAATATCCGGAGCGGACGGCGGCGTATCTGCGCCGCTGCCGGCTGGACGACTGGACCTACAACAAATCCCTGCAGAAAATCGTGGAATCGCGCCGGGTGGACCGGCGCACCAAAGAAACCATCCGCTCGATGAAACGAACCAATCGACACAAAAAGGAATGCGGAAAGGAAGGATGAATCCAATGCTGGACGATCGTAAATGCGCTATTATCGGCTGTGGATTTGTGGGGGCGAGCTCCGCCTTCAGCCTGATGCAGAGCGGCCTGTTTTCCGAGATGGTCCTGATTGATGTGAACCGGGACCGCGCCGAGGGCGAGGCGATGGATCTGGGCCACGGCCTTCCGTTCGCGCAGCCGATGGAGATCTATGCGGGAAGCTACGACGACCTCAGGGACTGCGGCCTGGTCATCATCGCGGCCGGCGCAAACCAGAAGCCCGGCGAAAGCAGGCTGGACCTCGTCCGTAAAAACGTCGGGATTTTCCGGCAGATTATCCCGGAAATCACCGGGCGCAACGCCGAAACCACCCTGCTGGTCGTCTCCAACCCGGTGGATATCCTGACTTATGTAACCCTGAAGCTTTCCGGCTTTCCGGCAAACCGGGTCGTCGGCTCCGGCACCGTGCTGGACACCGCGCGCCTCAAGTACCTGCTGGGCCGCCAGCTCCGCGTGGACAGCCGCAGCGTGCACGCCTGCATCATCGGCGAGCACGGCGACAGCGAGCTCGCCGTGTGGAGCAGCGCGAACATCGCGGGCGTGGACCTGCGCAGCTTCTGCGAGCAGAGCAGCTACTGCGACCACCCGGAGAGCCTCAGGAAGCTCGCGGAGGACGTGCGCAACAGCGCCTATAAAATCATCCGGAAAAAGGGCGCGACCTATTACGGCATCGCCATGGCGGTGCGCCGCATCGCGGAGTGCATCCTGCGCGACGAGCACTCCATCCTGCCGGTCTCGAGCCTGGTCGAGGGGCATTACGGCCTGCACGACCTGTGCATGGGGCTGCCGGCCATCGTCGGCAGAAACGGCGTGGAGAAGATTGTGGATATCGGGCTCAGCGGCGAAGAACAGGCCGAGCTGAAAAAATCCGCCGATACCCTCCGCAGGGTGCTGGATTCGCTCGAGCTCCCGCGGTAAAATCTTTTTTGCCGGGCGGCGGGCTTCCTTTCAGGAAGCGCCCGCCGCCTTCGGCGGCCGGCCGTCCAGCAGGGGAGAGCGCGGGTCGTGCCGGGCGGCGCGGCCCGCCGCCCGCCGGGGGTCGGTGGCGTAGCAGTAGACGCAGCCGTTCCGGCAGGTGTCGTAGGCGCCGATGTCCACGCTTTCGGCGCAGTTGCAGCCCGGGCGCTGCCCGCGGTCCCTGCGCAGGCGCAGCGGCCGGCCGGTGATGGATTCGATTTTTTCCGCGTCGATGCACGCGCCGGGCCGGATGCCGTACCGCGCGAGGTCGATGCTCTCGCAGCAGGCCCGCAGCGTGAGGCCGTGCCGGGCGGCGGTTTCGGCAAAGCCCGCCGCCACGTGCTCCATCACGGCCGGCGGGACCGGATGCAGGCCCAGCCCCGCCGTGTTGCGGCGCGTTTTGGCGTACAGGTCGAGGAAGCTGAACACGCATTCCCGCGTGCAGCCCTCCAGCGCGCCGCACAGGCGCGCAAACTGGCGCAGGTGCCACGCGGGCGTGAGTTCCGGCGTGCAGATGACCGGGTCGTACCGCCAGACCACGCGCTCCGGCCCGACCGCCCGGCTCAGGCGGCGGAACGTTTCGACAATCTCCCGCTTCGGGGGCAGGCTGCGCTCCAGCCCGCCCCCGTAGGGCGTCAGGGTGAACTGAAAATAGAACGGCAGCCCGGCGCGCTCCAGCTCGCCCAGACGGCCGAGCATGGGGGCCGGGTTCTTCGTCCAGAACACGATGCAGTCCACGTCCTCCGGCGCGAGGGAGACGCGCGAGATGCGCACGGGGAAGAACGGGTTGCGGACCAGCGCGAACCCCGCCTTCACGCGGTTGAAGAACCAGTCGGAGTAGCAGGCGGGGATATCCGTCCGCCGGCTTGCGCTCAGAATCACGCCGCGTTCCCTCCTTTCCGCCGCGGGCGCGGCTTTTAAAATTGGACTTTTTTCCGCCCTGCGGATATGCTACAATATGCTGTGTCAAATCTGCGAAACAAAGGACTGGTTCACTTGCAGAAAGTCAGAGAAATGAAGCGGGACGACTGGGACGCCGTGGCCGCCATCTATCGCCAGGGGATAGCGGGCAGCCTCGCGACCTTTGAAACGGCCTGCCCGCCGTATGAAAAATGGGACGCGGCGCATCTGCCGTTCGGCCGGTTCGTCTGCGAAAACGACGGCAAAATCACGGGGTGGGTCGCCCTTTCGCCGACTTCGCCCCGGGCCTGCTTTTCCGGCGTGGCCGAGGTCAGCATCTACATCGCCGAGGGCGCCAAGCGCCGGGGCGCGGGGACGCTGCTTCTGCAGAAGGTCATCGGGGCGTCGGAACAGAACGGGGTCTGGACCCTGCAGTCGTCCATCATGCGCAACAACGAGCCGAGCCTCGCCCTTCACGCGAAGTGCGGCTTTCGCGCGATCGGGTACCGCGAAAAAATCGCGCGCGACGGGCGCGGCCGCTGGCGCGACACCGTGCTGATGGAGCGCAGAAGCCCCCTGCCGCAATACGGCGGGGAATATGCCGTGGCCATGGTGGGCCAGACTGTCGGAAAGCCCTGTCCCACCCCATGAAAATCGGGATTTTCGATTCCGGCATCGGCGGAATCACGGTCCTGCACCAGGCCCTTCTGGCGCTGCCGCAGGCGCGGTTCCTCTATTACGCCGACGCCGACCACGTCCCTTACGGGGAAAAGACCCGGGAAGAGATCGTGCGCTACGCCGACGAAGCGGTCGGCTTTCTGGCGCGGCGGGGCGCCGTCGCCGTCGTCGTCGCCTGCAACACCGCGACCAGCGCGGCCATCGGCTTTCTGCGCGGGAAATACCGCTTTCCCATTCTGGGGATGGAACCGGCGGTCAAACCGGCGGTGCAGACCTGCGGCGACAAGCGGGTGATGGTCGTCGCGACGCCCGTCACGGTGCGGCAGGACAAGCTCAGGAACCTGCTGAAGCGGGTGGACCGGACCCACACGGTGGACCTGCTGGCCCTGCCCGGCCTGGTGCCGCTCGCCGAGCGCGGCGAGTTCGATTCCCCGCGCGTGCGGCAGTATCTGGAGCGGACGTTCGCCCCGTACGACCTGTCGCGGTACTCCGTCCTGGTGCTTGGCTGCACGCATTTTAATTACTTTAAGGATACTTTTGCCCGTATATTCCCGTCTGGAGTTGCGCAGGTAGACGGCTGCGAGGGCACCGTCAACAACCTTGTGCGCGTGCTGCGGCAGACCGGCCTTTCCGGCCCCGGAGAGCCCGGCGCCGAATACTATATTTCCGGCCGGGCGGTCACCGACGCGCCGACCTTGGAGAAAATCGCCCGCCTGCACCGGCGGCTCGGCGAAATGCTGCGGTATTAGTTTTTCGCCGAGCTTTCGCCGCCGCGCAGGAACTCCCGCAGGGCGCCGAGCTTTGCCTCGCAGTCCCGGATGCCGAGCTCGTAAATCCGGTGGAGCTTTTCGGGGTGCTTTTCATAGCGGCTGGTGACGAGGGGAACGCTCGGGCGGATCACAAACGCGCGGCCCTCCCGCTCCAGCCGGCGGCAGACCTCCAGCTCGCTGTTGTAGGTCTCCGGCCGGCGCATCATGGCCTCGATGAACCTGGGGTACGCGCCGTACCGCACGTGCAGCACCGCGCGCGGGAACTCGGGGCGGGCGCTTTTGCGGTAGGAGGCGTCCCGCGTCAGGACAATCACGTTTTTCTGGTTGCCGTCAAAGATGGAGCGCTCGACGGGAATCGGCATCGCGCAGCCGCCGTCCAGCAGCTCGTGCCCGCGGAAGCTCACGGTGTTGCACACCATGGGCAGGGAGCACGAGGCCCGCACCGGCGTGAAATTCTCGTCCATGTCCGCCTTGCCGAAAAAGACGGCTTCGCCGGTCTTTAAATCGGTGGCCCCGGCCTTGAGCTCAATCGGCGAGCGGAAAAACGCCCCGTAATCGAACGGCACCAGCCTGTGGTACATCTCGCCGAACATGAAGTCGAAATCGAAGATGGACCCCGTCCGGCGCAGGTTGTTCACGCTCACGTAGCGCTCGTCCGCGGCGTATTTTATATATTCGGCGGCCTGCTCCCGCGTGTTCTGCCCGGAGATATAGTCCAGCGCGTTGAGCGCCCCGGCCGAAATCCCGTAAACCACCGGAAACGCGATTCCGTTCTCGCTCAGCGCGGTCAGCACGCCGCCGGTGTACCAGCCGCGCATCCCGCCGCCTTCCAGCACAAGCCCGATGGACAATGGCTGCACCTTCCCTCTCTGTTTTTCTCATTATAAAATACTTTGCGCTCTGAAGCAAGTATGCCCCAAAAGCGCGGAAATCAAAACGGACCCCGGTTCTCCACCCGAAAGGAGGGAAACCGGAGTCCGTTTCAGCCGGCTGTGAACCGGCCTCAGCGAATCAGCGAAGAAGTCAGGAAGATGGTGGCCATCAGCGAAGCAATCAGGGAAACGACGGTAATCTGCGTGTTGATGGACGGGCCGGCCGTATCCTTGAACGGGTCGCCGACCGTGTCCCCGATGACCGCAGCCTTGTGCGCGTCGGAGCCCTTGCCGCCGTTGTGGCCGGATTCCACGTATTTTTTGGAATTGTCCCACAGGCCGCCGGAGTTGCTCATGAACAGGGCGAGGAACAGCCCCGTGACGATGTTGCCGCAGAGGTAGCCCCCGATCGCCTGGACGCCGCCGATGAAGCCGACCGCAATCGTGACCAGAATGGTCACAAGGCCGGCCGGAATCAGCTCTTTCAGGGAGCCGGTGGTGGCGATGGCGATGCACTTGTCGTATTCGGGCGAAACGCCCTCCTTGCCCTCTTTCAGGCCGGCGATCTGCTGGAACTGGCGGTGGATTTCAGAGACCATCCGCTCCGCGTTGCGGCCGACGCCGAGCATCAGCATCGCCGAGAAGATCGCGGGGATCGCCGCGCCGATCAGAAGGCCGAAGAACACAATCGGGTTCATCACGTCGAAGCCGGTCAGCTTTTCGCTGATGCCGAGCGCCGCCGCGGAAGAGTTGACCTGGCTGATGAACGCGCCGAGCAGCGAGATGACCGTCAGGCCGGCGGAGCCGATTGCAAAGCCCTTTGTGATGGCCTTGACCGTGTTGCCGGCGCTGTCGAGCGAGTCGGTGATGTCGAGGACCTTGTCGCCGAGGTCGCCCATCTCCGCAAGGCCGCGCGCGTTGTCCACAATGGGGCCGTAGGCGTCGTTGGAGACGATCATGCCGACAATCGAAAGCATGCCGACCGCCGACATGGCGATGCCGTACATCGCGTAGTCAAGCCCGCCGAGGGGGTAGCAGAACTTGTAGGCCGCCAGCGCGGAGACCGCGATGCCGACCATGGAGGGAAGCGCGCTGATGAAGCCGTAGGAGACGCCCGAAAGGATGGTGAACGCAGGGCCGGTCTCCGACGCCTTCGCCACGTTGTGGACCGGCTTTTTCGTGTCGTCCGTGAAATAGTCGCTCGCGAAGCCGATCACGACGCCGACCAGAAGGCCGACCACGCTCGCGCCCCAGACGCGCCACTCAAACCCGAACGCCACGTTCGCCAGCGCGGTGAGCACCACAAAGGCGGTGGTCGTCACATATGTACTGCTGTTCAGCGCGCGCGTCGGGTTGCCATTCTTGCCCATCCGCGCCGTCGCGACGCCGATGATGGAGGCGAGCAGGCCCGCCGCCGCGTAGCAGAACACCATGCTGGTGAACTTGCCCTCGGCGCCCTTGTCGAGCGCCGTGGCCAGCACCAGGGCCGCCGCGAGCGAGGCCACGTTGGAATCGAACAGGTCCGCGCCCATGCCGGCCACGTCGCCCACGTTGTCGCCCACGTTGTCGGCGATGACCGCCGGGTTCCGGGGGTCGTCCTCCGGGATGCCGAGCTCCACTTTGCCCACCAGGTCGGCGCTGATGTCGGCCGTTTTGGTGAAGATGCCGCCGCCGGCCTTTGCGAACAGGGCCAGCGAGCTTGCGCCGAAGCTGAAGCCGAGCAGCGCGTTCGTGTCACGGGTAATCAGAATCACGAGCGCGGCGCCCAGCAGCGTGCCGCCGACGACCGCCATGCCCATCACGGCGCCGCCGCGGAAGCCCGCCATGAACGACGGCTTGATGCCCTTGCGGGCGGCTTCCGCCGTCTTCACGTTGGCGATGGTGGAGATGCGGATGCCCAAAACCCCCGCGATGGCGGAGAAGAGCGTGCCGCACAGGTAGCAGATCGCCATGATCAGATTGGCGGCCCCGCCGCCCTGCCAGATGGGATGCGGCAGGAAGAGCAGAATCAGAATCGCCACGATGCCGGCGAACTTTGCGAGGATGTTGTACTCCTGCCGAAGAAACGTATTGGCCCCGCTGCGAATCAGCGCGCCGATGTGCTCGATGCGCTCGCTGGAGGCCGGCCGCCCTTTCACCCAGCTGGAGAGCCACTGGGCAAGTGCAAAGGAGATGAGGGCGATCACGATGGAGAGAACCAGAAAAACCGTCGTCCCGACTTGCATGCAACCAACTCCTTATAAAATCATTCTATATAAATATAGCATTCTTTTTCCAGTAATTGTTCTACTATAGAAATATTATATGTAAAAAGGCTATAAGAAGTTTGTCACATTTTCGGTTTTTCAGTTCAGAGTGTAAACACTCTGTCGGCGAAAGGCGCACCGGCCGTGCAGAAAAACGTTTCCGCTTTTTCAGACAGAGCGGGGGTCATGAGACCGTGACCGAAAGGAAGCCGCAGCTTTTGGAGGCCGGGTCGACGGCGTAGACCGTGGCTGTCCCGGCTGAGACGGCGGTGATTTTTCCGGTGCTTTTTTCCACTTCGGCCACCGCATCGGAGGAGGAGACCCACAGGAAGGACCGGGCGTCCCTGGAGACGCCGTTCACGCGGATTCCCTCGGCCGTATAGACGCCGCCCGGGACCAGGCCGACTTCCTTCTGCGGCAGAACGACGCCGGCGTCCGCGGTGCCGGCCGCAGCCGAACCGCCTGCCGCGCCGGATACGCTGACGGGAAGGGAAGCGGCGACCCACCCCGCCGAGTCGGACTGCCGGTACCAGTAGGCGACGGTCGCCCTGCCGGCGCCCACCCCCGTGACCACCACGCGGTTTTTCCCGTCGGCGGACGCCCGGACGACCGAGCCGTCGGAGACGCTGATATGGAGCACGCCGGAATAGCTGTCCGTGACATAGCTGGAGTTTTCGGCCAGGGTCACGGCGGGGAGCGTGACGCTGGATTCGGCGCTTTCGGCCGAAGCAAATGTGCCCGCCGACCCCACCGTGCCGGCGGCAATCAGGCCGGAGACAAAAAGGGACAGTGCGATTCCGATTCTGCGACGTTTCATAAGGAACCTCCTTTTCAGTTCAGACGCTGTCTTGAAACGGCGCCGGCTTTTTGTCTTCAAAAAGTTCGCCGTCGACGATGTGGATCGTGCGCCGCGCGTGCGCCGCCACCTGCGGGTCGTGCGTGATCATCACGATGGTGTTCCCGGCTTCGTTCAGCTGCCGGAAAAGACCGAGCACGTCCCGGCCGTTGGCGCGGTCCAGCGCGCCCGTCGGCTCGTCGGCCAGAAGGAGCTTCGGGGAACCGACCAGCGCCCTCGCGATGGCCGCGCGCTGCTGCTGCCCGCCGGAAAGCTCGTTCGGCCTGTGGCCGGACCGGTCGGCCATGCCGAGCATTTCGAGCTTCCGCATCGAAAGCTCCCTTGCCAGCCGCGCCGGGACCCCGCGCGCCAGAAGGGGAATCATCGTGTTCTGCAGCACCGTGTATTTCTGAATCAGATGGTATCTCTGAAAAATAAAGCCGATTTTCCGGTTCCGCAGCCGCGTGAGCTGCGCGTCGGTCAGGCCGTTCACAGACTGCCCGTCCAGCCAGTACTTTCCGCTCTGGAACCGGTCCATGCAGCCGAGGATGTTCATCAGGGTGCTTTTTCCGGAGCCGGACGGCCCGAGCACCGCCAGGTATTCGCCGGCGTTCACCTCGAGGGAAATCCCCTTCAGCACCTCCAGCCTGTTTTCGCCCTGGCGGTAGAATTTGCGGATGTTCTCGATTTTGATGATGGAGTTCGATTCTTCCATTCCGTTTTTCCCCATTCCGCGGCCGCGTTCACCGGGAAAGGACGCGGACTTCGGTGATTCCCGTCGTCCCGTCGCTCAGCGTTTTCTCGACAATTTGGAGGACCATCCCGGCTTTGATGCTGGAAAAATCCTCCGCTCTCCGCGCGGAGCCGGAAGCCGCGGAGACCGAAGCGCCCGCCGAGCCCGCGCCGCCGCGGGAAGCACCGGCCGCGGGTCCGCCCCCTTCGGTTCCGCCGGCCCGGCTTCCGCTTCCGCCGGAGCCGCCTCTCTGCGCGCCGAACCCGCGGCCGCCCGACGCGGAGGCGGCGCTGCCGCCCGGCGCGCCCGAGGCTCTGCCGGTGCTTCCGGAGGAGAGGGAAAGCCCGACGGGAATCAGCACGGTTTTGGTTTCACCCGTCAGGGTGATTCCGCCGCTTCCGGAGGAGGCGGAAACCGATGCGTTCCCGGACGGCGGCGCGCTCTGCGAGCCCCCGCTCCGGCCGCTCTGCCCGCCGAGGGTGCCGACCGCCAGCACCACCTGGTTGCCGACGACGGACTGGACTTTCCCCACCGTGACCGTGCCGCCGGTCCGGCTGCTCCGCCCGGCTTTTGAGGCGGTGGCGTTCGCCTGCTCCGCCTGCTGCGTTCCGGAGCAGGCGGGCAGGGCGACGGATGCGGCGCAGGCGCAGCCGAGAAAGAAAAGCAGCGCGAGGACCTTTTTGATTTTCATGGATGCTTCCTCCTTCATTCCTGCGCGAGCGCCTCAATCGGCGTCAGGCGCGAGGCTTTCCAGGCGGGGTACATGCCGAATATCGTCCCGGTCCCCGCGGCAAAGAGCATGGCGTACATCCCGCTGACTGTCAATGGTTCCACCGTCATGCCGCTCAGGCGGACGAGCGGGACGAGGGCGAATCCCGCCGCGGTGCCGAGCGCGCCGCCGAGCACGCTGATGAGCGTCGCTTCCAGAAGGAACTCCAGCAGAATGGCCCGCCGGGAAGTGCCCAGCGCTTTCAGGATTCCGATTTCCTGCGTGCGCTCTTTGACGGAGACGAACATGACGTTCATGATTCCGATGCCGCCGACGATGAAGACGAGGACCGCCGCCGAAAGCAGCAGCATGGAGAGGGTCTTTGCAGAGGAGGTGGCGGATTCCAGCGCGTTCCCGGCGTCCGTGACCGTGAAGTTCGCGTCGGGATGGTCCTCCGCGAGGACTTCCTTGATGGCGGAGATTTTGTCCGGCACCTCGCCGACCTCGGAGGCGACGGCCATGATCTGGGGGGCGGTCTCCCTCCCGAAGATGTACTTTTCGGCGGTGGAGTAGGGGACGAAGATGGAATCGTCCGGGCTGGTGCCGGAGGAGACGGAGCCCATTTTGTTCAGCACGCCGATAATCTCGTAGGTCTTTCCCTCAATGGAGAGGGTGTCACCGTAGGCGGCGTAAGCGCTGCCGAAGATATCCTGCGCGAGGGTGTACCCGATGACCGCGACCTTGCTTTTTCCGTCCTCGTCTTCGTCCGCGATGAAATCGCCCTCCAGAAGCTCCAGATTGCACATTTCGCGGTAGTCGGCGGAAGCTCCCACAACGGTGTAGTCCGTTTCCTCCTCCAGGTCGCCTCCTTCCACGGAAGCGTTCCCGGTGGCGTACAGGGAAATTTCGGAGAGACCGGGCACAAGCTCGGAGATATCGTCCACGTCCGAAGCGGAAAGAGTTGTGGACTGCCCCTGCGGGCTGCCCGAGAAGCCGCCCCCGGGGAATCCGCCCCCCGTCTGCCCGCCGCCCGCGCCGCCGGGGGCCTCTCCTCCGCCGGCGCCTCCCTGCCGGTCTCCTCCGGTGCCTCCCTGCCGGTCTCCGCCGCCGGGCATCCTGCCGATCATCTGGTCCTGCATTTCCGCCCGGGTGCTGACCGAAATATGGATGGAACCCGCGTTCAGGGTCTTATACTCGCTCTGCACCTGCACCTCGCCCCCGTGGCCCACCGCGACGACGAGAATGATGGTCGCGGCGCCCACAATCACGCCGAGCGAGGTCAGAAAGACCTTGAACCTGCTCCCCGCAATATTGATCCAGACCAGGCGCAGAATCTCGTGGAACCTCATGCCGCCGGACCGTTCCGGACCCGTGCTCATTTCTGGCTCACCGCGCTTTCCGCCAGGACGGTGTCCCCTTCCTTGAGGCCGCTCAGAATCTCCACGTTGGTGCCGTTGGAAAAGCCGGTCTTGACGGGGACGCTCTTTGTTCCGCTTCCGCTTTTCACCAGAACGGTCGAGATGCCGTTCCGGAACGATACCGACCGGTTGCTGAGGTACAGCGCGTCTTTGACGCGCTTGCGGATCACCGTTCCTTCGCCGCTCATCCCGTCGTAAACCTTGCCGGCGCCGGAAACCGGCCCCGTCGTTTTCACCACCACGGTGTAGGTTACGGAAGAGGCGCCGCTGCGCGCGGGCTTCGCCGTGATGCTGTCGACCAGCGCGTCGAAGGACTGCCCGTCGTAGGCGGAAAGGGCGATGGACGCTTCCTGCCCGACGCTGATGTCGATTACGTCGTCCTCCGCGACGGAAAGCGCCAGCGAAACGGAGCGGTCGGTGGAGACGGTCAGCATGGTCTCGTTTGCGGCGACGCTGCTTCCCGCCGAGACCGCCGTGCTGGCCACGACCCCGTCTCCCGGGCTGGTCAGGACCCCGTTGCCGTTCAGCGCGTTGTCGATTTCCTGAAGCTGGCGCTGCAGCTTGTCATACGATTCCTGCGCGGAATCGACGGTTTGTGCGAGTTTGTTTACCGTCAGCGCATAGGTGTCCTGCGCGGAGGCGGCCGTACTCAGGTCGGTCTTCTCCTTCGTGGCTGCGCTCTGGGAAGAGATTTCGGCCGTCTTTTTCGCTTTTTTCAGATTGTAGCCGTCGCTGCTTACGCTGTTCCGCAGTTCCGTCACCTTGGCGTCCAGGTCGGAGCCGGTGATCTTGTATTTTCCGTCGTAGGTCTCCTTGAAATCGCTGTAGGCCGCGCTGTAATTGCCGTACTCCGCCGTATACTGCGCGACTTTGTCTTCCAGTGCCGTCTGCCGGGATACGACGGTGCCCGCCACTTCGCTGTAATAGTTTTTCGCGGTTTCGCTCGCGTCCTGATAGGCGTCCTTTAAGACGTCCGCGTCGTTGCCTTCGCTGTCGGTCTCATCCTCGCTGTATTTGGCGGCGACGTACTCCTGACGGGCGTTGTCCCGCGCCGTCTTCAGCTTTTCGTAGGTGTCCAGCACCGTGGCGTTGTCGCTTTTGAAATCGGAAAGCTGGGTCTCGTAGTTTGTCTCGGACGCTTTGGCGTCCTCCGCCCATTTTTTCAGGCTCTGCAGCTTCTTATAATCGGCCGGCCAGCTTTTCCGGAGGGCCTCGTAGGCGGCGAGATCCTTCTGATCCTTTTCGAGCGCCGCCTGCGCCGATGTGATGCTGTTCTGCAGCTCGCTCAGGGTCAGCTCCCGCTCGGCGGGGGCGCTCTGCGCGAGGTATCTGCTCGATTCGTAGGTGATTTTCGCCGTTTCCAGTTTGGCCTTTTGGTCACTGACGGCCGTCTGCAGCGAAAGTTTGGCGCTTTCGAGCTTCTGCCGCGTGTCCGAAGTGCTGTCACTCACGCTCGAAAGGTCGAGCTGAATCACAGGGTCGCCCTTTTTGACCGTCTGGCCCGGCTTGACCAGCACCGACCCGACGGTGCACGCCACGGGGAAGGCGACGGTTTCGTCTTCCAGAGACACCGTTCCGGATTCGGTCGCGCCGACCGTCACGTCTCCTTTGGAGACCGTGTATTCCCGGTAGGTCGGCGTGCTCTGCGGCGCGCTGTTTCTGCGCGCGAGAAAAACCGCCGTCAGGGCACCGGCGGCGGCCAGAACGCCGACGGTGACGAACACCCCGACCCGCCTGTGCGTGCGCGTGAATTTTTCGCCTTCGTCCCACTGCTTTGCCATTGGAGGAACCTCCCGTGCGTGCGGATTGCCGGAACGGTCCGGCCGCCGGCCGGGGCGCTCCGCTTCGACGGTTTCAGCATAGCGGGATAATATAACGAAAAATTGAAAAAAAGATGAGAAACGGATGAGAAAAACAAAAAAAGGCCCAAATCCGAAGATTCAGGCCGCCGGGCTTGCAGGGAAAACCATCGTGACCGTCGTGCCGGCGCCCGGGCTGCTCCGGACGCCGATTTTGCCGCCGTGGCGCTCGACGATCCATTTGGCGATGGAGAGGCCGAGGCCGGAGGAGCTTTTTCCGCCCCTGGTGCGCGAAGCGTCGGCCTTATAAAACCGGTCGAAAATATGCGGGAGGTCCTCCGGCGGGATTCCGATGCCCTCGTCGCGCACGGCGAGCTCGACGGCCCCGTCCCGGCGGCGGCAGGAAAGGGAGATTTCCCCGCCTTTCGGCGTGAACTTTATGCTGTTTTCCAGCACCGCGCGGACCGCCTGCTTGACGAGCGCCCGGTCCGCCGCGCCGGAAACCCCGGGCTCGATTTGGGCCGTAAAGACATGCTCCGGGTCGAACAGCCCGGTTTCCTCCAGAATCTCGCGCATAAGCGCGCTGAAATCGAACCGCTCGAACCGGACGGCCTGCGTGCTGCGGTCGGCGCGCGCCAGAAACAGCATGCGCTCCACCAGCCGGCGCATGTTCTCGGTCTCCTCGATGATTTTCCCCACCGCTTCCCCGCGCACGGCCCTGTCTTCGCCGCCCCAGCGCCGCAGCAGATTGGCGTAGCCGGAAATCACGGAAAGCGGCGTGCGCAGCTCGTGGGAGGCGTCGGACACGAACCGCGTCTGCTGCTCGTAGGACTTTTGCAGGCGGTCCAGCATGCCGTTGAAGGTCTCGGCCAGCTCTTTCAGCTCGTCGTGCGAATGGACGGTGTCGATGCGCGTGCTCAGGTCGTTCGCCGAGATTTGCCGGATTGTGCGGTCCATCTCCCGGACCGGGCGCATCATCCTGCGCACCAGCAGGGCGCCGCAGACGGCTGCCAGGGCCAGCATGCCCGCCAGGATGGCGAGGAAGCCGCCCGTCGTCAGCCGCCCCGCGAAGCCGGGGCCCTCCAGGTCGGCGACACGAATCAGCACCGGCCCTTCCCGTGAAAGCGCCTGCCGGGCCGCTTCGCTGTATGGGGACGGCTGACGCCCGGGGTCCGGTCCGTAGCTTGCGAGGATGTTCCGGCGCGGGCCCACCACGTCGATATGGATGCGGTTCGCCTGCGCGAAGGTCTCCAAATCGAAATGTTCCCGCTCCATGCCGGGAAAGCGGTCCGCGACGAACGAGGCGACGCGGTTCAGCCTTTCGAGGCGGATACTGCGGCTTGTCAGCACCCATGCCGAACCCCCCGCCGCGGCCGCGAGAATCAGGCCGAACAGCGCGGTGTAGAGGGCGGTGGTTTTAAATGCGATGGACCATTTCATTTTCCGCCGGCGCCGTCTGTGCGGCGGGGCGGGTTTGGCTGCTTTCATTTTTAACGATGTACCCCACGCCGCGGATGGTCTCAATCAGGCTGATATGAAACCGGTAGTCGATCTTGTTGCGCAGGTAACGGACGTAAACGTCAACCAGATTGGTTTCTCCGCAAAAATCGTATCCCCAGACTTCTTTCATCAGCCGCTCGCGCGAACAGACGGCGCCGCGGTTCCGGATCAGGTAGCACAGCAGGTCGAATTCCCGTCTGGTCAGCGCGACCGGCTCGCCGCCGTAAGAGGCGGAGCGGTCCGGAAGGCTGACGGAAAGAAGGCCCGCCGTCAGGATTTCCGGTTCTGCGCGGGGGGAAGCGGGCCGCTTTTTCAACGCCACGCGCATCCGTGCGAACAGCTCCTCGACGGCGAACGGCTTGGTCAGGTAATCGTCCGCACCGCCGTCCAGCCCCATGACCTTGTCCGACACCGCGTCCTTCGCCGTCAGAAGGATGACGGGCGTCGGGCGGGAAGCCGCCCGGAACCGGCGCAGGACCTCCATGCCGTCCATCGACGGCAGCATGACGTCCAGCAGAATCAGGTCGAACGGCTCCGCGAGCGCCCGCTTCAGGCCGGCCGCACCGTCGTATGCCTTCTCCACGGCATATCCCTCGTGCAGCAGCTCCAGCTCCAGAAAACGGGCGCTGTTTCTGTCGTCCTCCACAATCAGGACCTTTTCTCCGGGCATTGCACGCGTTCCCTCCCGCGGCGGGCGGCGTGGCTGAAAATGCCCGCCCCGCCCGCTTTATCTGTAATGTATCATAGCGCAGGCTTCTGGAAAAATCAAGGAACAGAGGTCCCGCCCGCGGGTTTTCATTCTCGTTTTCATTCTCTTTACAGATTCCTTACAAACTTTTAAAACTGCATTCAAAGTTTATCCACATGCTTCGCCTATACTGAAAACAGTTCAAACGAAAGAAAAAATTCACTGCACAGCGGCCAGCGGTGTGGACGGAGTACCGGACCACGGGCCGGCAGACAAATTACAAGCTCCCTCGCAAGAGGGTTTCAATAGTTGTCTTTTCATAATTTACCTTCCTCCTCTTTAAATACCGCCCCCAGGCCGGGCGGTATTTTTTATGCGCGCGGGAGGGAGAGGGCCTTCCCGGGCGCACGGGAAGCGGCGGGGATGGCAGAAATTGTGCGTTGTTTTCAGGCCGGCGCCGTGGTATGATGAAACCATAAAAGTTACAAAGATGTAATAAATACGCTTCCAATTATTACATATCTGTAACTTATTCCACAGTAAAATCCCACAGTAAAACAGTAAAGGAAAAGGAGATCGCTTATGAAAAGAAAAATCATTGCGATGGCGACGGTGCTGATGGTCGGCATCGGCGCGGGGGTTTATGCGGTGAGCGGTTCGGCGGCGTCCCGCGGGCTGACGGCCGCGCCGCGGCAGGCGGTGACGGCGGCGTCCGCTTCCTTTCAGGGAAACACGGCTTCCGCTGAAGAGAGCCTGCGGAATTTCCTGAGCCAGGCGGCCGCAAAGACGCAGTGCCCGACCCAAAGCGCCGTTTCCGCCGGCGCGCAGTCTGACGCAAAGGCAAAAACGGCCTCTTCCGCAGCGGCGGCCTCCCAGGCCGCGAAGAGCGGGAGCTGCGCCGGCAGTTCCTGCGCCGCCAGGCAGGCGTGCGCTTCCAATTCCTGCACGGACGGCTCCAGCTGCCTTTACCAGACCTGCACGGGCGCCAAAAACTGCGGGTCGGTGGTCGTCGCGAACGGCTCCAGGCTCACCTATCAGCAGCTCGCGGCTCTGCTCAATAAGCTGAAGAGCGGCTCGTCCTGCAGCAAGACCGTTTCCTCCAAGCCCTCGACATCGACTTCTTCCAGGCCTGCGACTTCTTCCAGGCCTGCGGCCTCTTCCCAGACGCCTTCCAGCTCCCAGGCTTCTTCCGGCAGCGGAACCTACGCCTCTTTTCAGAATGAGGTGGTGCGGCTGGTCAACGCCGAGCGCGCGAAGAACGGCCTGAAAGCCCTTTCGGTCAGCGCGGCCCTGACCAAGACGGCCACGCTCAAATCGCAGGATATGGCGACCAAGAACTATTTCAGCCACACTTCGCCGACCTACGGCTCCCCGTTCGACATGATGCGGCAGTTCGGCATCTCGTACCGCACGGCGGGCGAGAACATCGCCTGGGGGCAGACGAGCCCGGCGCAGGTGATGAACGGCTGGATGAACTCCCCCGGCCACAGGGCGAACATTCTGAACGCCTCCTTCACGCAGATCGGCGTGGGGGTTGCGCAGAACTCGGACGGCCGGTATTACTGGACCCAGCAGTTCATCGGATAGGCTCTTCCGGCTCTTAGGTACAAGAATACAGGGCAAAAACGGGACCGGATGTTTTCCGGCCCCGTTTTTCTGCGCGCGGGCGCTCCCGTCACAATCCGCCCTTGCTTTTGCGCCGCTTTGCGGATAGAATGGAAGGCGAAAGCGGAATGAAATCTTGTGCGGAACGGAGCTGACAGGAATATGACGGATACGGAACTGGAAAAACTGCAGCGGATGGTGGACGAAAGCAGCCGGATTGTATTTTTCGGCGGAGCGGGCGTTTCGACGGAGAGCGGGATTCCCGATTTCCGCAGCGAGGACGGCCTTTACCGGCAGAAGTACCGCTACCCGCCGGAGGTGATGCTGAGCCACTCGTTTTTTGAAAGCCACCCCAGGGCGTTCTACGATTTTTACCGCGACAAGATGCTTCACCTGGACGCGCAGCCGAACGCCGCCCACAAAAAGCTGGCGGAGCTCGAAAAGGCGGGCAAGCTTTCGGCGGTCGTCACCCAGAACATCGACGGCCTGCACCAGAAGGCCGGCAGCAAAAAGGTCTTTGAGCTGCACGGCTCCGTGCTGCGCAACCACTGCCTGCGGTGCCGCAAGCTGTACGGCCCGGAGTTCATCCGGGACAGCACGGGCGTTCCGCACTGCACGTGCGGCGGCGTCGTGAAGCCCGACGTCGTCCTCTACGAAGAGGGGCTGGACCGGGCGACGCTGCAGGGGGCGGTGGACGCCATCGCCCGCGCGGACATGCTGATTGTCGGCGGGACGTCGCTGGTGGTCTACCCGGCGGCGGGCCTGGTCGATTACTACCGCGGCAACAGGCTGGTCCTGATCAACCGGTCCTCGACGCCGCTCGACCGCGGCGCAAATCTCGTCATCGGCGACAGCATCGGCAGGGTGCTGTCGCAGGTGAAGGTGCGCTGAGCCTCCGGCTCAAGCTCAATCCGGCGCGTAGGTCTCAAGGGCCTGCGTCGCCGGAGTTTTTTCGTCAAAATCATGGAACTTCGCCTCCAGCCCCCAGGAGGGAACGGCGAGCGTCTGCGGCAGGCCGGTCTGCGGGTCGGCGGTCAGCGAAAAGGCCATGCCCTCGGCCCTGCCGGTGAATTCGTTCCGGCCGGAGGAGGTCAGGGCGCCGGGGCGCTCGGCGCTGTTCAGCGCGCGCACCAGCACGGAGGCGAACGAGCTTTCCGGCAGAGGGACGGCGCTCTTTTTTTCCGCGAGGCCGGCATAGGTCTGCGTGAACCCGTCGCCGCCCCAGTACCACGCCAGGCCGGCCGCGCCGCCGGAAAGAATCTCGACGGAGGCGGACTGCGCCCCCCCGCGGCGGAACGAGCAGGTGAAATTCCCGCCTTTGCAGGAGATATCCGCCTCGCAGGAGAACGTGAAGTCCAGGTCCTCCGCTTTCAGGGCTTTTCCGCCCGCGCAGGCGCACAAAAAAAGCAGGCACAGCACCGCCGCGCCCGCCGCCAGTCTTTTTCCCATAGGTTTTCCCTCCGTCCGGCGGTCACCGCCCGCGGTCGCCGCCCGACAACGGTCACCGCCCGATTTGCAGAAACAGCTCCGGCAGCGCGGCGATCAGGTCGGTCGGCAGCATCGCTGTCTGCGAGCCCCGCGCCGCGCAGCGGTCGCCCGCAAGGCCGTGCAGGTACACGGCGCCGGCCGCCGCCTCGAACGGGGCGATTCCCTGCGCCGCGAACGAAGCGACCATCCCCGCCAGCACGTCGCCGCTGCCGCCCTTCGCCATGCCCGGGTTGCCCGTCGCGTTCCGGTACAGCCGGCCTTCCGGTGAAGCGACCAGCGTCCCGGCCCCCTTGAGGACAAGGGTCACGCCGTACTGAGCGGCGAAGCGGAGCGCGTATTCCCGCCGGTGCGCCTGCACGTCGGCCGCCGTGGTCTTCAGCAGCCGCGCCATCTCGCCCGGATGCGGGGTCAGAATCAGCGGCGCCCGGACTGTTTTCAGTTCATCTATATGCTCCGCGGCCAGATTTATGCCGTCGGCGTCCAGCACGACGGGGACTTCCGCTTTGTCCCGCACGAGGGCGAGGGCCTCCCGCGCGGCGTCGCTTTTGCCGAGGCCGCACCCGGCCAGCACTGCGGAGGCGCGGCCGAGCGCCGCGCCCAGGGCGGCCTTCGAGAGGGGGGAGAGCCGCCCGTTCGGCAGCGTGTCCGTCAGGGTGAACACCGGCTCCGCCAGGCGCGCGGCGACGATGGGGTAAATCGCCCGCGGCAGCGCCGCCTCCACGATTCCGGCGCCGCAGCGCAGCGCCGCGCCCGCGCTCATCGCGGCGGCGCCCGCCATTCCCTCGCTGCCGCACAGGCACAGCAGCCGGCCGTAGTTCCCCTTGTTGCTCTCGGGGGCGCGCGGCTTCAGCATCCCCCGCAGAATCGAAAGTCCCTCCGATTCCGGCAGGGGCTCCGCCGCGCCCTCGCCGGCGACCACCGCCGAGGCGTACCGCGAAGTGTGCGTCACGCTCACGCTGAAGCGCGCCCCGCGCGCCAGCGCCTTTGCCCGGCCGGAAAGGGCCAGCTCCGGCCTGCCCGCCCCGTCGTGCAGAAGCTGAGCTTCGCGCAGGCCGAAGCCGGCAAGGCCCGTGCCCACCGCCTTGCCGAACGCCTCTTTCGCGCAGAACGCCGCCGCCGCGCCCGAAGCGGGAAAGCCGCGCGCCGCGAGCCCGGCGTACTCGGCCGGCCCGCACACCCGGCGGAGAAAGCGCGGGTTTCGCATCGACTTTTTGATTCTTCCGATTTCCACCAGGTCAGTTCCGACCAAAAGCAACGAACGCCACCTGCCCCCGCAAAAAAGGCCGTATGGCCTTCAGCACTTTTTCCTCCGGGTCGAACACCACCAGCACATTGCCCTTCTGCGGATGGTGGGCGCAGAAATACCACTCGCCGCCGCTGTCCTGCCGCGAGGTGAACACGCGGGTGCAGCCGGCTTTCCGCCGCAGCAGGTCCGGGTGAAACCGGCCCATCTCCTCAATCTCCCGCGCATCGACTGAAATCACGCGCTTGCGCCTGCGGCGGTTGATGATTTTGTCGATGGTGATGTCGCCGTTCGTCACGCTGTACTCGAACTCCAGATTGCGGGAAGAGATGATGTAGTAGGCGGCGAAGCACACGCCGACCGTCACCAGCAGGACGATGGGGGGAATCTGCAGCGAGAGGAAAATCAGCGCCAGACCGACGACGACGGTCGCCGCGGCGATGCCGTAGTCCCTGGGCCCGAACTTCTTCTTGACAATCTGCTCCACGAAAATATCCACGTCTGAATCCCTCCGCAACGGGCTTTCTCCGAATGTTTTGTATCATTATACCATGCGGGGCCGGCGTTTACAATTCCGCCCGGGCAGAAAATGCCCGCCCTGCCCGCGCGGGAACCTGCCGCTTGCATTTATGGGCCCGGCGTGCTATATTAAACAGAGAACCGATATCCGACAAACGCAGCGAAAAAGGAAGTACCTGCCCCATTTTCCGGCACAGAGAATCCGCGCCGCAGGCTGAAAGCGCGGGTCCGGGCCGGGGCGGCGAAGTTCCCTTTGGAGCGGGGCGGCTGAACTGCATCCACAGTAGGCCGCCACGGCCTGCCCCGTTACCGGCAGCAGGAGCATAATTTTAGGGTGGTACCGCGAAGACGTTGCCTTCGTCCCTTCTGGGGACGGGGGCTTTTTTGATATTCACCCGAGCGAAAGGAAGAAAGAGCATGAAAGAGGAGCTGAAGGCAATCCGCGAGGCGGCGGAGCGCGAGCTGCGCGGGGCGCAGGACCGCAGGGGCCTGGAGGAGCTGCGGGTCCGCTACCTCGGCAAAAAGGGGAAGCTGACCGCCATTCTGAAGCGGATGGGCAGCCTTTCCGCCCAGGAGAGACCGGCCGTGGGCAAGCTGGCCAACGAAATCCGCGCGAACATCGAATCCGAGCTTGCGGCGCGCGCGCAGGAGCTTCAGAAGGCGGAGACCGCGCGCAGGCTGGAGCGGGAGAAAATCGACGTGACCCTGCCCGGCACGCGCCGGGAGCTCGGCCACCGCCACCCGCTGAGCGCCGAACTGCGGGAAATCGAGGGGATTTTCATCGGCATGGGGTTCCGCATTGTCGAGGGGCCGGAGGTGGAGTACGACTACTACAACTTCGAGGCCCTGAACATGCCGAAGGACCACCCGGCGCGCGACACGCAGGACACGTTCTATATCACCGACAACATCCTGCTGCGCACGCAGACCTCGCCGGTGCAGGTGCGCGTGATGGAGAAGCAGAAGCCGCCCATCCGCATCATCTCCCCCGGGCGGGTCTACCGCTCCGACGAGGTGGACGCCACCCACTCGCCGGTTTTCCACCAGATTGAGGGGCTGGTCGTCGACCGGGGCATCACGTTCTCCAACCTCAAAAGCACGCTGGAGACCATGATTCGCCGCATGTACGGCGAAAACTCCGTCGTGCGCTTCCGGCCGCACCACTTTCCGTTCACCGAGCCTTCCGCAGAGGTGGACGTGCAGTGCTTCGCCTGCCACGGCAGGGGCTGCCGTCTGTGCAAGGGGGAGGGCTGGATCGAGCTGCTCGGCTGCGGCATGGTCCACCCGAAGGTCCTCTCCAACTGCGGCATCGACCCCGAGGTCTACAGCGGCTTCGCGTTCGGCATGGGGCTGGAGCGCCTCGTGATGCGCAAATATCAGATCGACGACATGCGGCTGTTCCACGAGAACGACGTCCGGTTCCTGTCGCAGTTTTGAGGAGGTAAAGGGAAAATGAATCTTTCCATGAGATGGCTCAGGGAATTCGTGCCGCTGGAGGAGATGCCGGTTCGGCAGTTCACCGAGGCGATGACCATGAGCGGCAGCAAGGTGGAAAGCTGGGAGCGCGAGGGGAGCGAAATCTCCAACGTCGTGGTCGGGAAGGTGCTCTCGCTGGAGCGTCACCCGAACTCCGACCACCTGTGGATCACGAAGACCGACGTCGGCTCCGGCGAGCCGCTGCAGATTATCACCGGCGCGCAGAACCTGAAGACCGGCGACCTCGTCCCGGTCGCGCTGCACGGCTCCACGCTGCCGGGCGGCAAGAAAATCAAGCGCGGCAGGCTGCGCGGGCTTGAGAGCAACGGCATGCTCTGCTCGCTCGGCGAGCTGGGCCTCACGAAGCACGACTTCCCCTACGCCGTAGAGGACGGCATCTTCGTCCTGCAGGAGGACTGCAGGCCCGGCCAGCCCATCTGCGAGGCGCTGGGCTACGACGACACCAGAATCGAGTTTGAAATCACGTCCAACCGGCCGGACTGCTTCTCCGTGATCGGCCTCGCGCGCGAGGCCGCCGCGACCTTCGGCAGGCCCCTGCGCCTGCACACGCCCGCGGTGAAGGGCGGGGCGGGCCCCTGCGTCGCCCTGCTGGACGCGCGGGTGGAGGCGCCCGACCTGTGCCCGATGTACGCGGCCCGCGCGGTCCGGAACGTGCGGGTGGGGCCCTCGCCGCGCTGGATGCGCGAGCGCCTGCGCGCCATGGGGGTGCGGCCCATCAACAACATCGTGGACATCACCAACTACGTGATGCTGGAGTACGGCCAGCCGATGCACGCGTTCGACTACCGCTGCCTTGCCGGGCACAAAATCCGCGTGCGCCGCGCGGCCGCGGGGGAGGCCATCACCACGCTGGACGGGACGCGGCACGGGCTGACGCCCGGGAATCTGGTGATTGCGGACGCCGAGAAGCCGGTCGCCGTCGCGGGCGTGATGGGCGGCGGGAACAGCGAGATTTCGGACCGGACCGCCGACGTCGTGTTTGAATCCGCCTGCTTCAACGGCCCCTCGGTGCGCAGAACCGCCCGCGGCCTCGGCCTGCGGACGGACGCCTCCGCCCTCTACGAAAAGGGCCTCGACCCCAACAACTGCGTCCCCGCCCTCGACCGCGCGTGCGAGCTGGTGGAGCTGCTGGACGCCGGCGACGTGACGGACGGGGACGTCCGCGTCAAAAATTTTGAAGAGCGGCGGCGCCGGATTCCGCTGGAGCGGGACTGGATTAACCGCTTCCTCGACATCTCGCTGAGCGCGGACGAGATGAAGGCCATCCTCGCAAAGCTCGGATGCGGGTTCGACGGGGACGACGTCCTGGTCCCCACCTTCCGCCCGGATTTGGAGCACAAGGCCGACATCGCCGAGGAGATCGCCCGCTTCTACGGCTATGACAAAATCCCCTGCGCCCCGCTGCGCGGCGGCGCGCAGGGCGGATACAGCGCCCGCCAGAAGCTGAGGCATACCGTCGACGAGCTGATGCGGGCCCTCGGCGCGAGCGAAATCATGACCTACTCGTTCCTCGGCCCCCGCGACTACGACAAAATCCGCATGCCGCAGGACTGCCCCCTGCGCCGCTCCGTCACGATTGCGAACCCGCTCGGCGAGGACACGAGCCGGATGCGCACCGTGGCCCTCCCCTCCATGATGGACACGCTGGCCCGGAACTACCACAACCGCAACGAGAGCGCCTGCCTGTACGAGCTGGCGAAAATCTATCTGCCCACCGCGCCGGACAGGCTCCCCGACGAGCGGGAAATCCTGATTTGCGGCATGTACGGCGAAGGGGCGGATTTCTTCCGCGCCAAGGGCATGGTCGAGGAGCTGCTGGACCGCCTCGGCATCACGGACTGGGAGATCGAGGCCGCCGCGGACGAATACAGCTACCACCCGGGGCGCTGCGCCAGGCTTTCCGTCGGCGGCGAGGCGCTGGGGGTGCTCGGCGAGCTGCACCCGGAGGTCACGGCCAATTACGGCATGGAGGGCCGCGCGGTCAGCTTTTCGCTGGATTTTGAGGTGCTGGCCGCCCATGCCCGGATGGAGAAGACCTATGCGCCCCTGCCGAAGTTCCCCGCCGTCGCGCGCGACCTGGCCCTCGTCTGCGACGACGGCGTGCCCGTCGGCCGGCTGGAGAAAGCCATCCGCGCCGGCGCGGGCGGCCTGCTCGAGAAGGTCCGCCTGTTCGACGTCTACCGCGGCGAGCAGATTGCGGGCGGCAAAAAGAGCGTGGCGTTCAGCATCGTGCTGCGGTCCGGCGAAGGCACGCTGACCGACGGGCGCGTCTCCGCCGTAATGAAAAAAATCGTCGCCGAGCTCGAAAAAGCCGGCGCCGCCCTGCGTCTGTGACGGGAGCCCGGCTCCCAAGAACGCGGGGGAAGCTTTTCGCCCGGCGGAAAAGCCGGCGCCTGCAGCGCCCCGAAGAGATGCGCGATACACTGGAATGAAAAAATCAGAAGAGAAACGGAGGCCTCCCGATACCATGACGATTTGCTACGGCATTGCCGATAAACTGTACCTGAACCTCACCAATCGGTGCAATAACAACTGCACGTTCTGCCTGCGGCGGGGAAAACGGGGGATAGCCGGTTACGACCTCCGCCTGAAAGAGGACCCCACCGCAGAGGCGGTGAACCGCAGCCTCGACCGCCTCAACCTGCAGAAGTATGCGGAGCTCGTGTACTGCGGCTTCGGGGAGCCCACGCTCGCGCTCGATGTGCTGCTCAAATCGGCGCGCCATGTGCGCGAAAGTTCCAGAATCCCAATCCGCCTCAACACCAACGGGCTCGCGAACCTCGCTTACCAAACGGACATCACGCCGAAGCTGCACGGCCTTGTCGATACGGTTTCCATCAGCCTGAACGCCAAAAATGCCCGGGAGTATAACAGGCTCTGCCGCCCCGCGTACGGGGAAGCGGCCTTCGGCGGGCTTTTGGATTTTGCCCGCCGGTGCGCGGGGCAGGTCCCCAAAGTGGTGTTCACTGTGGTGGACATCCTGCCCGGGGCCGACATAGAAGCGTGCCGAAAAATCGCGCGCGAAGCGGGGGCGGAACTGCGCGTGCGGCGTTATCAAAAATGAACTTTCAAAAAACATGAGACAGGGAGCAGGACGGCCCGCGGAAGTCCTTTCCCTGCCTTTTGTTTATCGACTGAACATGATGGAAGGAACGGCCCGGACAAAACGAATGCGGCGACCGGCCGGTCACCGCACAATTCAGGGAATCCGATTTCAGGCGCAGGACGGACTTTCGGCCGCCCTTCCCGGCGAAAAACGCTTTAAGGGTCCCGAAGGAGAGGAAAGGTCATGCAGTGAGGCCCCCCTCCCATCTTCAGAATTTCATGCAGCTCCACGTCCAGCACCGTAAGGCCGAGGGCGCGGAGCTTTGCGTTTACCTCCCGGTTGCTGCGGAAAGAAACCACGCGGCCCGCGCCGATGCACTGGATGTTGCAGTGGTGCTGGAAGACCTCTTCCTGGGCGACGTCGATCAGCTCGAATTTCCGTTCCTTCAGAATCTTCAGAAAAAAATCGGGGAGCGCGTCCCTGCAGACAACCGCGACTCTTTCGGCGGCGATGTTGAAGCACATGTCGAGATGCAGGTTGTCCTTCGGGCAGGGGACGCGGATCATCCGGTACCCCAGGGGCTTCAGCTGCTTTTCCAAAGAGGCAAAGCCCTTCGCGTCCGTCCGGGCCACCGTGCCGACCGCAAGCGTCTTATTGTCGAGGAACCAGAAGTCGCCGCCCTCGAAGACGCCGTCTCTGCATTTTGCCGCGCAGGGGACCCCCAGCTTTTTCAGTTCGGCTTCATACACGCCCGTCTCGCCGAACCGGATCGGTTCGCGGAACCTGCCCAAAACATAGCCTTCTGCGACGCAGGCCCCGAAATCCCTTGCAAAGACCTGGTTTGTCAAATCTTTTCTCGTGGGCGCAAAGTGCACTTCCACGCCGTTTTCCTCATAGGTTTCCACCAGCTCCGCATGTTCCCGCAGGCAGGCGGCGGCATCTATTTTGCCGCCCCGGGCGATCCAGCGGTCCGAAATCACATTGATCGGCTGCAGACGGACATTTTCCGGCCTGGCCATCATGACCTTTTTAAGCACGCCGGTCGAATTACTGACATACCCCATTTCAGACGGCCTCTTTCTGTGTGGCTTCCCAGAGAGCCCGGATTTCCTCCGGGCCCATGTTCCCGGCCGTGTTGGCGATGCTGCCCTTTTGCAGAAGCGTCAGCTCCGTGTATTTTTTTATGGTTTCGGGGGACAGGACCGGAGGCTTCCCGACCAGCCCGGCAATCGCTTCGGTTAATTCTTCCGCACTTTTCAGGCGCAGGGTGGAAAGCACTTTCCGTATCTTTTCAGGGCAGAGGCGCGCGACATATTCCACGTACGGCTTCATAAGCAGCCCGTTTGCTTTTCCGTGGGGAATCCCGTGAAAACAGGTGTAGCAGTAGCCCATCCCGTGCGCGATGGTCACGCCCGTCTGCGCGATGACCGCGCCGCCCAGCAGGGACGCGTACATGAGCAGTTCCCGCTCCCTTTCGGCGACGGAATCCCCGAGCAGAGCCGGCAGACACCTGCCGAAGGAGGCGAGGCCCTCCAGAGCGAGGCACGCGCTTAGCGGGGTGCTCCGCTTGCTGCAATAGCTTTCCAGCAGATGGGTAAAGGCGTCGACCGCCGTATTGACCGTGTTCTTCCTGTCGAGGGAGTACGTATAGGCCGGATTGAGACAGGCGATATGCGGAAAAGTCTTTTCCGTTCCGAAGCTGAGCTTGGTCTCTTTTTCCGGGCATAAGAGGACGCTGTACGGCGTCACTTCGCTCCCGGTCCCGGAGGTCGTCGGAACGGCGACAATGGGCAGGACTTTGTCGAACCGATTGCGGAACAGATCCTCCGGCGCGATGTCGCCGGCTGCGAGGACGGCCACGGCTTTGGCTGCGTCGATGGCGGACCCGCCGCCGATTCCGACGATGAATTCCGCGCCGGATTTCCGCGCGGATGCCGCGGCCTCCTGAACCGTCTTGAGGGACGGATTGTTCTCGACTCGGTCGAACTGCGTCCATTCGATCCCTTCGTGGCGGAAGGCCTCTTCCACACTGTCAAGCGCGCCCGAAACCCGGGCGGAATGCCTTCCCGTCACCAGGAACGCCTTTGCGCCCAGCTCGGAGAATTCGGAAGAGGAGCCGATTACACAGTTTTTTCCAAAATGCACTGCCGTGGGGAGATGAAATTGAAACTTCATTTTCGGCGTCCTTTCTATGAATTCCGCGTTTCCTCGGCAAAAGTGGCGTCGAGTATCTCGACGGCCCTGTCGATTTCCGCCTTTGAGACGATGGTCGGCGCGATGAATCGAATCACGTTTTTGTGGCATCCGCAGGAAAGCAGCAGCAGCCCTCTGCGCAGGCATCCCGCAAGGACCCTGTTCGTCAGATCCTTATCCGGCGCTTTCCCTTCCCCGACCAGCTCGACTGCGAGCATCAGGCCGAGGCCGCGCACGTCGCCGATTGCGGGGTATTTCTTCTGGAGGGCGAAGAGCTTTTCCTTAAAGTAGGCCCCCATTTTTGCGCAGTTGGCGATGGCCCCGTTCTGGAGGACCTCAAGCGTTGCAAGCCCCGCCGCGCAAGAGACCGGATTGCCGCCGAAAGTTCCGCCGTGGGCGCCGGGGGTCCATTTTTCCATGATTTCCTTTTTCCCGATTACCGCGCTGAGCGGGAACCCGGAGGCGATTCCCTTTGCCGCCGAGAAAATATCCGGCCGCACGCCGAAATGTTCCTGTGCGAACAGCTTTCCCGTTCTGCCGAATCCCGTCTGCACTTCGTCGAAAATCAGCATGATTCCATAGCGGTCGCACAGCCGGCGCATAAAACGGACGAACTCGGCCGGCGGCACGATATATCCGCCTTCGCCCTGGATGGGCTCCATTATCACCGCCGCGACGGAGTAGGGGTCGACGAGCTTTTCAAACATGTCGTCGAACTGGTCAAAATAAGCGCGCGGGCAGGTCTCGCCCTCCCTGAGGGCGTAGGGGCTCCTGTAGAGATAGGGGTACTCCGCAAAATAGACGCTGGGCAGCAGGCCCTCATAGCGCCTGCGGTAAACCGAATTGGAGGCCGTGATGGAAATGCAGCCGAGGGTTCTTCCGTGGAAAGAGCCCTTGAAGGAAATGATAGCCGGCCGGCCCGTGACGAATTTGGCGAGTTTTATCGCGCCCTCGTTCGCCTCTGCGCCGCTGTTGCTGAAATACACCATGGTATCTCCGCCCGTGGCTTCCACCAGCTTTTCCGCCAGCCGGACGTAAGATTCGTAATAGACCACGTTGTGGCCGCCGTGGATCAGCTCCTGCATCTGCTGGGCCGCCGCGCGCACGACGGCCGGGTGGTTGTGGCCGAGGTTGCAGACGGCCACGCCGCTCGCAAAATCCAGAATCTTTCTGCCGTCTTCCGTTGTGAGGTAGCATCCTCTTCCGCGGACTACGCCCAGCGTGGTCGCCCTCTTGGCCACGGGGGGCATCACTTTCTTGCATCTTTCATACATGCTTAATTTGCTCATTTTAACTGACTTCTTTCTTTCCCCGTAAAGGGGCGGCTTTTCATGAGGAATTCTTCGAGCGTCTCGATAAGAAACCGCGGAAGGACGCCGAAAGAATAGGGGGCGTAGACACGCTCCGTCCATTTATGCGCGTCTTTTCCGAAGCAGCCGTAATCCAGCGCGGGAATGTTTAAACGCTTGATTTGCCTGAGCGGCAGCGGGTAAACCGTGCCATACTCCGGAAAATTTTGAATCAGCGCTTCCAGCGACGCACTGTCGTCGTCGATTTTCAGGTAGCTGCTGTCCGAAAGACTGGGGAAAAAGCGCAGCATCCGATAGGTCTCGCCGTTTTCTTTTCCGCAGGATTCCATGACGGAAGAAATCCGGTCCATCAGTTCCTTCTCGGCGGGAATCTCTTCGTGAAGGGTGTTGTGCGGCAGGTAGGGCGCCGCGAAAAAAAGCACGGCCGCCGGAGCCTTTATCTCTGCAATCTCGCAGAGCTTCTGCGTGATCTTCAGGGCGATTTCCCTTTGGTCGAGGCCCCCGGCGAGGAGCTTTTCCGCAAGACTGCGCGTGAGCTCCGCGAGACTGCCCCCGTGCTTTTTTTGGGCGAGGCTGAAGAGTTCCGCGTAATCCAGAACATGGCAGACGGCCTTCTTTTCTATGTACCGCGTGCCGCTCAGGCTGCAGTAGCGGCGGAACCGCCCGTTTACGGTATCCGTCACCCGCTCAAAGGCGCTCGCGGCCGCCGCCTTCAGCATTTTTACGGTTTGCTGCACGGGTCGGTCGTGAACAAAGAAGTTGAAGTAAACGAATGCGGAAAAAGCGGTTTGAACGTTGTACTGCGGCTTGAGGTCCTTGATTTTCAACACGGACGGCGGGGGCGTGTATTCTCCTCGGTAGGAGTCGCAGAAATCCGGGTTCAGGCTGATTTCCTTCACCAGTTCCGCCGCAAACAGGGACGCGTCGAAGCCTTCAAAGCACTGCCCGACGTGCGTTTCCCTGCCGAAGATATAAAAGCAGGGGAGCAGTTTGCCTACGGTGCCGGCATACACATATTTGGTCCTGTCACCCGGAAAGGCGGGGCAGATATAGTCGTTGTTGATTGCGAAGAGATAGCGGAGATTTTCTTCGGCTCTGAGCTTTTCAAAAAAGCCGAGCGCCTGGAGGATGCCGGTATGTGAATTTTCTTCGACCGGGTTTACGGAGAGCAGGATATTCCCCTCCATCTCTTCGACATGCTCGCTGAGCTTTTTCAGGAGGACCAGAAAAACGGCCACGCCTCCCTTCATGTCGCAGGCGCCGCGCCCGAACAGCCAGTCGCCCGAATCGAGGTCCGCCCGCACTTCTTTGGGGAGGGGCATCCCAGAAAGGCGCTCTTTCAGGCCGTCGCAGTCAAACGCGTAGGGCTTCAGAGCCCCGTAGTCGTCCACGCCGACCGTATCCATGTGGCCGTGCAGAAGAATCGTGTCTTTGCTTTCCCCTTTTTCACCTTTCAGAAGTGCAAACACATTTTCCCGCTTTAAAGGGTCGTTCCGCAATTCCTGAACGACCACCTGCCCCGGCCTCCGCTCAAAATAAGGGATTTTTCTGAGGTATTTTTCTATGAAGCACGCCACGTTCCTTTCACCGTCCGTGCCGTTCACGCTCGGGATGGCGACCAGCTGCTTGGTCAGTCGTAAGATTTCGTCATAGGTTGAATCCAAAACATGCACCTTCCATTTACAGAACTTTGTTCTCACGGTGGTTTTCTCAAATGTCGTCACGGATCAGTTCCAGCGTGGAGCAGTGGATTCCCCCGCCCATTTTGTTCAGCTCTGAAACGTCCACCGGGATTACTTCGACCCCCGCGTGCGACAGTCGGTCCATCGTGCGCAGCCCCGTGGCCGGGAAGATGACTTTTCCCGGACAAACCGGAATACAGTTGTTGGTGAGCGGAGGGTCCCTTAAATCCAGCGGAATCGCGTCGATTCCGCGGCCGCGCAGAAAATCAAGAAACCACTGCGGCAATCCGGACGGATCCACGAGCGCCTTGTCCCTGTCAAGCTGGAGGAATACGCTGTCCAAATGGATTCGGTTCGCGGGGAGATCCACCGCGACTAATTGGACGCCCTGCTCCGCAAGTATCCTGCGGACCTGTTCCGTCCCTTCCCGGTTCACACGGGCGGAACGCCCGATTACGGCCGTCTGAGGGTCGAGCATGGCGAAGCTTCCGCCTTCCGCACAGCCGGCGCCCTGCACGGCGCCGAGAATCGGCATGCCGATCTTTCCGAACGCCCGCTGGATTGCGGGCGTTTCCCCTTGCCGGAAGAACATGGAAAAGCGACTCAGAACAGCCCCGTGAGGCACTATCATCGCCGCATCCCTCGGGAACAGCATGTTGGTCCATTCTGTCGGCATGCTTTCCATCTCAATCACCTCGGCCCCGTTTTCCCGCAGGGCGGCGGTCAGGCGGTCGTGCTGACGCTGCATCAGCGCAAGGTCAGGCGGCTGCTCCGCTTTGCAGTAGCTCCTTATGCGGCCCCTGCCGTCCCGCAGGACCAGCGCGCCCGCCTGTTCGTCGTATCTGCATCCCCGGAGCCTCAGAATTTCGCTGCCGGGTCTGTGCACCAGGACTTTCCTGATCTGACCGATGGAATTGGAAAGGCCCCAGCAGTTTCCCCAGATTTCTTTCTGCAGATGTTTTTCAAAAGAAGTTTCGACATAATCCTTCAACAGGGCCTCAGCAAGAGACATTTCAATATTCGCACCTTTTCTCTTTAAATTACCGGAACCGATTACCGGCGCAGCATTCGTCTGTCCACATTGGAGACATGGATGCGCATGGCTTCCCGCGCACCGGGCAGATCGCCTTTTTCCAGGCAGTCCACGATTTTTTCGTGCTCGAGGCTCGCGACGCGCATATATTTCGGCAGAGTCCCCGACAGGACCAGAAAGCGGTTTGTGGTCAGATTGGCCTGCTGGATCATATCGCACAGAAAGACGTTTCCGCTGAACCCGGCCACCTGCGTGTGGAATTCAAAATCGATTTTTATATACTTTCTCGTGTCCTGGTTTGCGATTGCGCTTTCCTGTCTTCTGCAGATGGATTTCAGCGCCGCGAGCCGGCCGGGGTCGACCGTCTCAATCAGGGAGATTGCCAGGGTCTCAAGCGCCGTGCGGACCACGGTCACGTCTCTGATGTCCCTTTCCGTTACGTCGGAGACCACGATGTTGCTTTTTTCATTCACCTTCGCAATCCGCTCGAATACCATTCTGCGCAAAGCGGCCTTGATGGGCGTTCTGCTGATGCCGAGCCGTTCGGCCAGAGGTTCCTCGGCGAGAATTTCCCCGGGCTTGATTTTGTTCAGAATAATGGCTTCTTTGATGACTTCATAAGCTTTTTCGGATAAAGTGGTATTTTTTCGGATTGTCTTCAGTTCTTCCATCGCAGGTTTCCTTCCATAAACTTCTTGTATGCCGTATTCTGCATACCGCATTAAATGCCAGAAACGGCCTTTTTCACGAAATTCCGGGACCTAATCCATATGGACCGGCCCGGAATGTCGACTTTTATGTTTTATTTTGCGTTTGTGCTTGCTTTCTTACTGTAGTCCTCGACCCATTTGTCGAAGTCGCCGTTGCTCTTATTTTCGGCGATGACCTCGTTTACGACCTTCAGCAGGTCCTCCTGGCCCTTTTTCAAAGCGATGCTGGAGTTCTTGACCTTGTTTTTAAACGTCGCCGGGCTGAACGCAAGGCCGTCGTTGCTCAGGATATACTGCTCCGCGACCGTGCTTTCAATCACCACGCCGTCGATTTTTTTGTTCATCAGCTCCATGACCAGGTCGGCGGTTTTGTCGAGCGCCACTACTTTTGAGCTGGTCATTTCGGCTTTTGCCAGGGTTTCCTGCGTGCTTGATTTTTCGGCTCCGACGCTTTTGCCGTTAAAGTCCGTCAGGCTTTTGAGCTGCCCGGCGTCGCTTTTCCGAATCAGCAGCTTCTGCTCGGACTGGAGGTAGACGTCGGAGAAATCGACCGTCTTTTTCCGTTCGTCGGTCGGATTGATGCCCGCGATTGCAAGGTCCACCTTATTGGTCGTCAGGGATGAAAGCAGCGCCGTAAAATCCATATCCTCGATTTTCAGCTTCACGCCGATTTTGTCTGAGATTGCTTTCGCAAGAGCCATGTCGATCCCCACGACCTCCTGTGTGGGGCTGGTGACGTCTACAAATTCATACGGCGGATATCCGGATGCGGTTCCCACGACCAGTTCGCCGTTCGCCTTGATGCGGTCCAGCGCAGACTGCGCGCCGGAAGAGCCCGAAGATGCCTCCGAAGCGGAAGAAGGCGCCGCTGAGCTGGCCTGGGACGATTCTTCCGCCTGGCCGGAGCATCCCGCGAAAGCGAGAAGCATGGAAACTGCCAGGAACGCCGACAGGATTTTTGATGCTTTCTTTTTCAACTGAATTCCCTCCTAAACAGATTTGATGATTTTTATAGGCAGATAATAAAGAACTTATCCGACACTCTTTCTCATGGATTTTTCCACCAGGCGGATGGCGCTGGAGATCGGGAATGTAATCAGGAAATAGATGACCGCGACGATAATCAGCGGTTCAAACGGCTTGAAACTGATTCCCCGGATTGTATCCGCCGCGTACATCAGTTCGGCCATCCCGATGACGGAAACCTGGGAGGACTCTTTAATCAGCGTGACGAATTCGTTTCCGATGGCCGGCATGATATTGCGCATGGCCTGCGGCAGAACGATGAGCCTCATGGAAGCGATCCGCGTAAAGCCGATGGACCTCGCCGCCTCCATCTGCCCCTTGTCGACGGACTGAATCCCGCTGCGGACGATTTCGCACACATAGGCCGAGCTGTTGATCGTAAGGGCAAATATGCCGGAAACCAGCCTTTCGCAGTCCACGCCGAAAATGACGACGGAAGGGAAGTTGATGCCGATCATCGGAAGCCCGTAGAATACAATCGCAATCTGGACCAGCAGGGGGGTCCCGCGAATGAACTCGACGTAGGCGTTGGCAAACCATCTTAAAACGTGAATCCTCCCGATTTTCATCAAAGACAGGATTGTGCCGAAAATCAGAGCGAGCACGGTGGTAACCAGCGACAAAATGAGAGTCGTTTTGGCACCGGAAAGCAGCAGGGCCCGGTACTTATAGGCTATTTCAAACAGTGACTGCATGAAACCTTCCCTCCACATTCAGGTATACTGTATACAGCATATTGCAAATTTAAACCAGGACCTTTGCGAGAAAGCTGTTGATCCTTTCATTGCCGGAAGCGTTGAATATTTTTTCGGGAGTATCGACTGCAAGGATTTTTCCCGCGTCCATGAAGGCCACTTTGCTTGAAACCTCTTTCGCAAATCCCATTTCGTGCGTTACAATCACCATCGTCATGCCGGAACGCACCAGTTCCTTGATGACCTGAAGCACCTCGCCCACCATTTCCGGATCCAGAGCCGACGTGGGTTCGTCGAACAGCATCACGTCGGGTTCCATGGCCAGCGCCCTCGCAATCGCGATCCTCTGTTTCTGCCCGCCGGAGAGCTGCCAGGGGTAAACGTCGATCTTATCCGACAGGCCGACCCTTTGAAGGAGGTTTTCGGAAAGGGTCTGCAGTTCCCCGTCGCTTTTCTTCTTCAGCTTTTTCGGACCGATTGTGATATTCTCCCTCACGGTGAGGTTCTGGAAAAGATTGAAATGCTGAAACACCATTCCGATTTTCTGGCGGGTCATGTTGATGTTTTTCGGATCGTCCACAATGGAATTCCCTTCAAACAGCACGTCCCCTGAGCTGACCCTTTCCAACTGGTTGATGCAGCGGAGCAGCGTGCTTTTTCCCGCTCCGGAAGGCCCGATGATCGCCACGACTTCCCCTTTGAAAATATCCAGATTCACATCGGAAAGCACCCTGAGCTTTTTGAATTGTTTGGAGACTTTCACAACGGATACAATGGGCTGTGTCCTCGGGTCAAATTCGGTTTTCTCCCTCTTCTCGTTTTCCGCCGCGTCCATTTTGCTTCCACCTTTCGTACAGACTGCGTTTTCTCTTGAGACAAACAAAAAAAGACGCCGGGGAACATTCCTCAGCGTCTTTGCCTCAACTAATTGCACCTACTATAATACAAACATTCATATCTGTCAAGCAGCTCACCGAAAAAT
>ENA-UOOH01000750-UOOH01000750.1-fermentation-metagenome-genome-assembly--contig:-NODE-750-length-34964-cov-9.650348_pt1 | contig 34964 bp, 33 predicted proteins | sample MGYA00245778_ERZ724025 | MGnify/ENA primary metagenome ERZ724025 (study PRJEB28704, sample SAMN03018313) | fermentation metagenome | biome: anthropogenic terrestrial biome; feature: soil; material...
GCAGAGTACCAGAAAAAATGTCTCTTAGAGCATGTTGCACGTCCTCAGCGGTCTTCTTTAAGTGGCGAAGTATGGCTTAACCCAGAATGTCTCAACGAATTACCCAAAGATCAAGAACTCTTGATCTCTCAAAATCGATACATCTTTTCAGGGTTTTTGTGACAACTATCTTGACAAACACCGATTCCGCAGAATAATGGTTTCTCTTTTTCATGTTCTCGATATAACTTATTTTTTATGTTTTGTGTCCTCCCCTTTGGGGACATTATACAAAGTCCACAATTTGTCTTAAATATTTATAGTTAGCCTCCCAACCCATTAACTGCTTAGCCCGAGTGGCGCAGGCAACCAGCACAGGAGGATCTCCAATTCTTCTATCACATTCCCGATATTTGACCTTACGCCCAATAGTCATTTCTATAGCATTAATTACTTGTCGTACTGAGTACCCCTGACCAATTCCTAGATTGCATACAAACCCCTTTTTATCCCGCTCTAGTGCCCTTATGGCCATCAAATGAGCTGAAGCTAAATCACAAACATGAATATAATCCCTAATGCAAGTTCCATCAGGTGTTAGATAGTCAGTTCCAAATACGCTAAGGGTAAATTCAGGATTAATTGCAGCCCTAATTACCAAAGGAATAAGATGGGTTTCTGGGTTATGCATTTCTTTTAGATCCCCATCCGGATGGGCACCAGCTGCATTGAAATACCTCAATCTAGCTGCTCGGAAACCATATAGCTTTTCATACCACTCAATTGCTTGCTCCATGAATAATTTCGACTGGCCATAAGGGTTAGTTGGTGATAAAATATCATCTTCGGTTATTGGAATTCGCTCTGGAGTACCATATACAGCTGCAGATGACGAAACTACAATTATTTGACAATTAGTCCCCGCCATTGCCTCTAAAACTGAGATAGTCATGTCAAGGTTATCACGAAGATATTTAGCAGGCTTGGACATCGATTCGCCAACAAGGCTATTGGCAGCGAAATGAATAACCGCCTCAATTTGGCGTTTCTTTATCGTATTCTTGACTAGTTCTGTATCCCGTACATCTCCAATAACCAGCTCTGAGTCTTTTACGAGCTCACGATGCCCTGTTGAAAGGTTATCTAACACAACCGGTGTTTCCCCGTTTTCATTTAAAACTCTGACTGTATGGGAACCTATATACCCGGCACCACCTGTAATAAGTATTTTCAAATGGAACACTCCTTTTTTCCCGTCGGAAACTATCGCTCCCCAATAGCAGCAACCTGTCTACCTGCTAAAACAACCTTCCTTTCTGACGCGCTTCTTCGCCCAGAATCAAGTTTTTAATAATCTGTAGAATACCTTTGTCATTTCCATGTTCCAAATAGGTCATTAGCTCCTACATCACTAGAAGCTTCTTATCCATTTCCAGTGGCATATTGCCAAAGTGCGGCTATGGCATGTAGCATTAGTTCCCTCTTCAGCTATCAGAATCTCCTCGTAAAGCTTTTCACCCGGACGGACTCCGACAATCATGATCTTAATATTCCTTCCGAGCTTAAATCCAGAAAGCCGGATCATATTTTCTGCCAAATGCATAAACTCGACATATTAGGCACGTAAATCTCTCCGCCTTAGGCCATAGAACCAGCCTTGAATTATCAACTACACCACCTCAGGAATAGTTGTGAAATAACGGGTCATTTCAGGGTGAGTTACAGTAACCGGCCCGCCACGCGCGATTTGCTTTTTAAAACAAGGCACCACACTGCCTCTGCTACCCAGTACGTTACCAAACCTGACTGCCGTACAAACCGTACCATTATTTAACCTAGCAATTGCATAGTCATCTCAGCCACGCGCTTAGCTGCTCCCATGATACTGGTTGGATTTACCGCCTTGTCGATGCTAATCAGCACAAATCGTTCCACTTTATGACGATCACAAACCCTGATTATGTTGTAACTACCGAATATATTGTTCTTAACCGCCTCGTCAGGCCAAGCCTCCATTAATGGTACATGTTTATGTGCTGCTGCATGAAACACAATCTGCGATCTGAAATCGGCAAAGAGCTTGTCCGCAAAATCATTGTCGCGAATATCACCACAGAACATATCCGGGCATTTGGGAGGTAGTCCCGCAATTCCTGTTCTATTTCATAAATGGTACTCTCGCCGCCCCCTATGTCAGAATATTTGTCATAGGCCTCTGAGAGAAGTATATTAAGAAAGAGGCTTAGAGGAGTGTGACACAAATGGCCCGGTTCAGTGAATAATTCAAGTATTCAATTATGCTGAAGATGATGCCGCCAAATAATGAATCTATTCTCAAGTATAGCCAAAGAAACCGGCTTGTCCCAAGGAACCCTATATCCTTGGAGAAAACGAGCGTGTTCCAATGGCTTGGCGGTTCCAAGCGGTGAGATTGAGACTGAGCGTTGGAGTATCCGGGATAAATTCAACATTGTCCTGGAAACAGCAACTCTCAGTAAAGTCGAACTAGCGGAGTATTGCCGAAGCAAAGGACTCTTTGCAGAGCAAGTAAAAGCCTGGCAAGAAGCCTGTATGCAAGCAAATGGCGGCATTGTACAAGTAGCTCGTCTGCAAAAAGAACTAAGACAAAAAGACCAAGAACTCAAAAAGACAGAAAAGGAACTCAAACGAAAAGAAGCTGCACTGGCTGAAACAGCTGCGTTACTTGTTTTACGAAAAAAAGCCAATCCGATTTGGGGGGACGGCGGGGACGCCTGATCAGCGCCTCAGATCGCATGGAAGCCATACAGCTGATCACAGAACTAACATAGCAGGTGCCAATGAGCGAACAGCCTGCGCGGAGATAGGTATCAGCTGGAGAACCCTGCAGCGTTGGCGAAGCCATACGACTCCTCAGAAGATCAACGCCTATTGGTCAAACGTCCTGTACCCAAAAACAAGCTTAGCGAAGAAGAAACTCAAACGATTATTGAGACTGTCAATCAGACGAAATTTAGCAGCCTGCCGCCCAGCCAGATCATACCCATTGGTATCTATTTAGCATCGGAATCGACCTTTTATCTTGTTCTTAGGCTTTCTAATATGCAACACCATCGCGGCTGGAGCCAAAAACCTTCGAAAAAACCTAAGGCAACTCATTGTGCAACAGGACCGAATCAGGTTTGGATGTGGGATGGTATTCTTGTGCATCGCTCTATCTTATCCGAACACCTGGCAGATTGTGTCCATAGACGTTCGCAATTTCTCATCGGGAACCTTGAAACTAGGCTGCTAATCTTTTGGCGGAAATGAACTCAATAATGTTTTTCTGTATATAACATCTGGCGCTTTCCCAGTCCTCAGAGTACTCCATGAGATAGCAGCAAACAAGCCTTATGTATGAATCCATCGATGGGAAAATGCCAACAACTCTTGAACGCCTTCGAATCTCTTTGTTTAGTCGCTCCAGGATGTTGGTAGAGCTTATCTTTCGGGTATCTATCTCTGGAAACTCGTAATATTGTATAGAGTCTTCAAGCCCATTTTCCAAGGTTTCAACAGCTTTTGGGAAATGGTCGGCAAATTCCTCGATCAGATGATCGGCGTAAGCCCTAGCCGACTTAGAGTCCGGTTGTTGCCAAATTTGTTTCAGTCGTGCTGCGAAACGCTCTTTTTCTTTAGCTGGTACATGGGCCAGGATGTTCCTCATGAAATGAACCTTGCAGCGCTGCCAACTACAGCCCAGGAAAGACTCCTGTAACAGCGGCCACTAATCCTTGGTTTGCATCAGACACCGCTAACCATACCGTTTGAAGCCCTCGAGCTGTCAGGTTGTCAAATAGGGCCGTGTAGGACGCTCTAGACTCTTCATACATCGGTTCAACAGCGAGGATCTCACGTTTGCCTTCAAGCCTAATTCCACAGACAACATGTACTGCCATATTACAGACCCGCGTCCGATTCGGGTTTTTTCGTAAAGCGCATCAATCCAAATGACCGGACATGTGGACTCAAGCCTTCTTTGACGGAATTCCGCGACCTGTTCCTTGAGCTCTTTGTTGATCTCCGAAACCTGGCTGGCCGAGATAGATTCGATCCCCAGGCTTTTGGCAAGGCGCTCAATCTTTCGAGTGGAGATTCCGTTTACAAAGGCTTCTTGAACTACTTGGAGCAATGCTTGTTCGGAACGCTTTTTCTCAGTCACAAAGAATGGCACATAGCCGCCCTTGCGGACCTTTGGCACTAATAGATACATTGTTCCCATGCGGGTGTCGAAGCGCCGGACACGAGTGCCTGAACGGTATCCTGAACGGCCATTGGCATGTTCGCCTTTGGACGCTCCAACCTTTGTGTCAACTTCAACCTCCATGAGTTTGTGGCACAGCCATTCTAACATGGATAACATCGGATCGGGTTCAGATACAAATCGCGGTGGCATTTTTTCGAAGGATGCTGTATCCTGATTGTAAGCCATCGGGTACTAACTCCTTTCGTGGTTTGTCTAGCAACTTACCATTTCGGAGTTCCCGATGGTTTTTCCTATGTCAAATTGCGAACTTGATTATACACTAGCACCTGGCAACACCTTCACAACCGCTGGTACTTCATTCCGACAATGGTAGTCCGATGAAAGGCGCTTCGTTGCTGGAAACATTGTACCAGTTAGGCATAACTCCTTCGAAATGTCGCCCCCGAGTTAGTGATGATAATCCCTATGTGAAATCGATTTTCCGCACGTGTAAATACCGCCCGGATTATCCGTCCAGAGGATTTGAGAGCTTAACAGAAGCTCGTAAATGGGTGCTGGCGTTTATCCGGTGTATAACAACGAACATCGCCATAGCGGACTAAATTTCCTAACTCCTATGCAACGACAAAAGCCATTCATCCTAAACGGTGGTCAGGTAGCATATGGGATTAGTCTTTAAGTGACGAAGTATGGCTTAACCCAGAACGTCTCAGCGAATTGCCCCAAGATCAAGAACTCTTGTTCTCTTAAAATCGATACATCTTTTCAAGGTTTTCTTGACAAACACCGGCCGCGCCCCATCATGACGATAAAATTAGGGCCAAACCGGGCAACCTGCCGAACAATTTAAGATCCAATAGAACCGTCGACCCCGGTTGCTTTCTTCGCATCGTATTTTAAGAAGCCAATAATCTCATTAATAATGAGTGCAATTCAATTTCCGTTAAAATAACTAAGGGTCGCTGTGTTTCTGCAGTCTCTTCATAGCAAATAGAGATAATATACTTTTCAATTTCAAATGTGTATATAGTTTTTATATTATCCAGCGTATTAATAGATCTTAAGGGAGCAGACAAACCGGTTCCAAGATACTTAATATATGCCTCCTTTTTTGTCCATATTTCATAAAAGGCTCGTTTCGGATTTTCATGAGAAAAAATATAACTCTGTTCTGCGAAAGTAAAAAATCGTTCGGCTATTTTGAAGTCAGGCGGTTTGATTCGCTCAATATCTATGCCAATTACATTATTTGAAAAAGCTACAGCTATTGCATTAAATGTATGCGAGATATTGAATTGAAATTCAGAATGGCCTTGCAGATATGGTTTTCCGTTTTTGCTTTTCAACAGTACAGCTTCTCTATTCTTTATGCCAAGGCTTTCATCGATATAATATCTCACTAATAGTTCAGCATAAAGACTGAGCTTGCGATCGATCTCAAAACGAAGTTTTGCAAGTTGAATTCGTCTCTCTTTTGAAACGAGTTTCATTAAATCATCAATTTTTGGCTCGTGCACAGCTGATATCTCTACAAAGAAAATTTGTGTCGACATCGGTTCAAATAAAGAGTTATTGAAATGCCCACAATATATGTGTTTTTCCATAATAACCCCCAAACCCTCCTGTGGAGTAGCCCTTCTCAAATTGAATTAGCAGCGCCAGAGTCATTTGCATCGGACTGCATGAGGGGCGATTCCTTCGGAAGGGCGATAATCCAAATCGCAGGCCATAATTATTTGGCGTTTTGCATCAACTGCTACCTGCACATTATAGCCCTGAATGAAAGTCTTATCTTTTGGCATAATCTTCGATTCCGATCTGTAAAGTTACGTTGTGTTTTATTGGCAGGTACTGCCGATGGTGCCGGCGGATTACCATCGTGATCATCCTTATCCGCGGAACGCTTTTTTCTTGGGCTTCCCGCTCAAGAGCCTGCATGCTTTCACGGATTTTCTGCAGACGTTCTTCTTGGCGTTGTAATTCCTGCGATAGTTATTACCACGATGAGACTTCCCATAGCGTTTACCTTCATTAAGGTCAAGGCGTTCTGCTTCTCGTACCAAAGTCGCGATTTCTCCGACCAGGCGTACTTCTTCCTGTTTAATTCGGCCGTAGCTCATGGCTTTGTGTTTGGAAGCGTTGGCCTTGATTTTAGTACCATCCAATGCGACATGCCCCAGTGAGGCCATACCGCTGCGCTGGCAGATCTCCAAAACCTGCAAGAACAAACATCTAAACTCTGCAAGAGGCCGTCTCCGAAATTCGGCTATACACCGGAATCCCGGCAGATTACCTCCGGCCAGAAAGCGAAAGGCGATATCTTCCTCAATCTTGCTGGCAATCTTACGAGAAGATCGCGTCCCGCTGCAATAGTCATAAATTAATACTTTTAGCATCATGGTGGATGGTAGGGCGCGTAACCTCTTAAGTCCTCCTCATAAACCCGATCAATCCCCGAAATGTCCAGCTGATCGATGACATCACTGAGAAAATACGCCATATGACCGGCCGGCAACCATTCCCGCATGTTTGGGGGTAAAAGCAATAGTTGATTCTGTTCGTAAGGACGATATGTTATTGTTACGTTTTATTAATTCGACATCCGGGCAGGTTTTTCCAGGTTGCTCTTTAAATATTACCCGCACAGGCTCCTAGATGCCAAAAGATATAGCAAAAATATGTATATTAGGATAATATGGCAATTTTAGTTGTTCAATAGCTTTGCTACTACGGATAGAATGAACTTTCAAAAATAAATTTGCCCGAAAAGGTGTCAGATCAACAGCTGTTTTTCTTTTAAAAACATATCTTCCCATTGTTATCATTCGCTCTCCGAAAGCAGGGGCTGTACTTGCTATATTGCTCAGTTCTATAGATATCTCCTCTATTTCTCCATCCTCAAAAAATAATTCAACTTTATCGGTATGTGAGCCCCATTCCGAACAGCCCAAAAACATTATGTATTTCTGTGGCTTCAAGTTAACCGGGATTGTTTGCCCTTTAGACGAAATGTTGTCATAACGTTCATTATTGCCCAATATTAAGAATGATACCCCATCGACATCAATTTCATCACACCCTATCGCGTTATCAATGTAAATATATCTCCCGCCATCTGAAAACTCGGATAAATTATTTGGATTCAAGTCATATCCAAACCCTTTATTATTTGCATAATTCGCTAAATCGATGTGGCTACACTCAGATATGTCAAAATTTGATATTGATAAGTCCGAATCTATCTCACTACTGGTGAAGCATTGAAAATCACTGCAAACATCTCGAATTTCCCCTAAAATAGTCTCTTCTGCGTACGCCAATTTGTTTATTTTGTCTGCCATTCTCTTTAAAAGTATGCTATCGCTATTTGTATAGTAGGCCTTAATGAGCAGACCAAATATCATCGACCATTTATTGCTTAGTTCAATAAACTTTCTTGACAAAATATCAAGGTCAAAAATCTGGTATTTCTTAGATAGGAAACTTAAGGCAAGGCTATACTGCTTGCGCTTTTTTCCTATGCTAGCCAATTTGCTTACAATCCCCGAAGCGCTTGGTATATCCTGATATTCTCTCATTTCATCTATTAGATTTAATTTATCAAGTATATCATTCGAGAAAAGCTTAAGTGCATCAAACATATTATTTGGACCAGAAAACATGGTACTATCGGCTATGGAGGATCGCAACAATTCTTTCCAATCAAACTCTTTTTCATATACTTCTAAGCTATTACATAAAAAGAAATCTCCAAACCCCATACGAAAATCGTCGAAAGGCAAGAGGGCCCCATCACTTGCATATTGTGAATCAATAACATAGATGCCATCATCTTCGTAGCCAATAGCCAAACAGTAATGGCCGCCATGCATTATTTTGTATCTTGAAGTATACCAAGGACACCAGTATAAATCGTTGAATATAATTACTGGTTTCTGAGTGTCCAGTTCGCTTTTAATTATGTTGATCATACTATCAAAACAGAGCTTCGTATGGTGGATTAGTTGAATGCCATGAAATTTGCCTAAGTATTCCAAGTTGGGATATGTCCCAGAATCAAAAGAGCGACTAAACAGTTCTCCGTGATTTTTTGGAGACGGTCTATATCTAAATCCCCATGAGTGCATCGACATTAATTCATAATCTTTGCCATACCATCTCGCAATCGGTGGTATCAGGTTTTCGAAGCAATCATATGCTGCCTCGTAACTCAACTTGATATTCAGTCGCATGAATTCTTCCTCACTTATGCTTGGCAATCACGAATTGTCGAATTTGGCAATTGAAAAGTATATAGTTTAGCTGCCATCACATTTCGGTAAAATTAACTTTGTAAAACATCACGTTCTTCTGATCCTGTGCCAGGCTAGACAGCGCTTTCTTAAGGCAGTAACTCTGGCCGTCAAAAACCAGGATGTGGGCGTGATGTAAAAGGCGGTCAATCATGGCGGCAGTTAAGCGGTTATCTCCTAGTACGGAATTCCACTGGCAAACTCCAAGTTGGAAGTAACAATTACACTTTGATGCTTGTAGACTTAGCCGCTGTGCTGCCGCCCGCTGTAGTAACCGCCTGCCGGAAGATCCCCATGCTCTCGGCCATCCTGCTGTGATTGATCCCTAGGCTTCGAAACCACAGAATCTCTATGTAATTGATCATGTACTTAACCCTCCTTGAAGTTAGTCACACCTTTTGATGTGCCAACCCCAACTTTACTACAGCAGATTCCCTTGTGTCCATTCTCAGCGCCCCTACTGTCTGTTTTCTTACGCCGTATTCATCAATCCCATAGGCGGTTCGAAGCTGACGGCGCAGAGAACGACAGGATCAGAATGGCCAGAACATCATCGAAACTCCCTTCCAGCAGATTTGTCGCTTTGGGGGGCTTCCTGCTGGAAGCGGGAAATCATGCTGTCTTTCAAGAGAATCGCTATAGCGCGGTCGTCACCTCATACAAGTGAATACGGCGCACTGGATTGAACAGCAGTGGCGTAGCGGTGTTTAACTGCAGCGACATAATCATACAGACTCTTGAGCGCTGCCTTTATCTCCAGCTGAAGCTTCTTGGGCAAACATCCAGCGCGTTGCGGGAGAAGTGCGTCTGACATCTCTGCCACATTGCTCCTTGAAAACATTGCTTCACAGAACAGCTTCTCTTATCATTATATAGACTATGTTGATCGTAATCAATCAACATAGTTCATATTGGCCGACACAAAGCATGTTACAAATTGCTCCCACGCTAGACAGTAAGAGTAAAAATGTACTTTGCGCTACGCTATTTGTAATCTAGTTTTCGATTGCTAGGAATAAGGGGAATGTCATATGACCTTCGAGTTCTATATAAAGTAGGCAAGCTAAATCCTACCTGTTCCGGGCATTTTTGATGTAAGGAGGGTCGTCATTTGGATCATGTACTTTTTCTGCTGCCAATTCCAGCCCAATTAACTCATATATAAAACACGTGCATGATCCGTAAAAACACTGTCATGGGTAACGATTACAAGCATGCCGTCGACACTTTGCTCAATGAATCTAATCACATCCATTTTATTAATGTTGTCCAAGCCTGCTGTGGGCTCATCCAGAAACAGGGCCTGTGGTTTACTCAGAATGGCCCGCGCTATGGATATTCGCTTTTTTTCTCCATCGGATAGTAAGCGGGGGATTGCCTTCATGTCCCAATCTAAGGCACCTGGCATATCCAGGAGATACCCAATCTTTAGGGATTGCAAAATCTGGATTACCTCAATGTCCTCAACTTCTACTCCTGAATACAGTATATTTTTCCGTAAAGTTGTCGGAAGGAGCTCTACATCCTGACCAACCATTACGACATTCTGATGCAGCCACGTATCGTCAATCAGCTGTAAATTGCATTCATTGTAGATAATCTGTCCAACGTAATTTGGCTCCAGATTCAGCATAATATTAAGAAGCGTGCTTTTGCCAGAACCCGAGGCACCCACTATAAAGAGTGCCTCGCCAGATTGCATCTTGAAAGATATGTCTGAAAAGAGTTCTTTATTCGCTCCTTTGTACTTAAAGGCCAGATGGGAGACTTCCATTCGGGAGAGTGGGGAATTTGGCACTATAGTTTTCTGTTTATTTTCCAGAACCTCTTCTTCTAGGCACTCATTCACTCTGCGTTTGTTAGCACGGGCACTGATAATATCTTCTATACATTCCTGCAAACCGAGAAAGACAGGTGTCAGCCACGCAATATAACTGTTGAGGGCAATAAAATCACCCTTTAGCATACTATTATTTAAAAACAGATAATGTGCGGCAAAAAACAGATACAGCGTACGCATTAGGGTCAGCACAAAGGATAGGAACGCTATTATTTGGCCGTTTTGAATCTTCAATTTACTCGTCTTCCAGGAATCTCTTTCCCAGCCTTTTTCATTCTCAATTTCACTGTTATCTAGTAAAGCCGTTTTTATGAATGAATTGTAGGTCATGATCCGAATAATATAGTCGCAACCCTTTGCCTGTAACTGATTCTCTTGTTCCTTTACTCTCTCAATCCTTTTTTGTATAATCAAGGAACACCCAATTTGAAATAACACAAAAATCAGCAGTACGATTGTGATTCGGTAATTTATAAGCAGCATAAGCCCGATGCCAACTACTGAGGTCGTGATATACCATGTAGAATTATTTAAAGAATAGTAATAATATTCGCCAAGCTCTTCGAGTGCAACGATAATCCTGTTAAAAAGGTTACTTTTATTCTGTGATAGAATTGCGCGAAGTCTCATTCCTACGATATTGGATATAGCCTGTACCCGGATATCTTTTATAATTATAAAAATATACTTGCTCAATCGTATATCCAGGCTGTAAGACGCAGCAACAATAATAGGTAACACAAAAGTTAGTATGATTGCCACAATGACACCCATTGCATCTAAGCCCAGTTCCAAGGCGTTATAAATATTCCGTAGCAGAAGCGTTGGGATTAATACCAATACGCTTCTAAAAATACTTGAAGCGATTGATAATACAACACGATGTCTTTTATCATTCATTTTCTTGTAAAATGCTTTTTCAAAATTATTATTCATTGTCATCTCTTTTTCTATTATCATATAGTTCCTGGTAATAATCACAGGCTTGGTATAACTCCTCGTGTTTCCCTTCCGCAATAACATGACCTGTTTGCATTACAATAATCTTGTCCATACGCTCAATTGCGTCTAGGTTATGCATAGTAAAAATCGCTGTCGTTCTAATGTTGTCCAGTAAATAATTCATGATTAATGCAGAGGCTGATTCATCAATTCCGCGGGTTATTTCATCAAACACATATAAATGACTGTGTTGCGTAAGAGCACGGATAATGGCGATTTTCTTTTTCTGCCCCCCGGATATGTTTGAACCGCTGGCATCGACCACGGTGTCATAGCCGTTCTCCATCGAAATAACTTCATTATGAAATCCAATTGCCTGTGATATCTGAACGCACGCATCCTCTTTCGCACCAAAAAGAGTTAGGTTCTGCATAATAGTGGTGTTGTAGATGTACACGTTGCTTTGCGAGTAGTGGATATCCTTACGATATGCCTGCAGGTCAAACTCACGGATATCAACACCATTGAGTAAAAGTGTACCGCTCGTAGGCAAATACAATCCCAAAATTAGGTTATTGAGGGTGGTTTTCCCCGAGCCGCTTTCTCCAACAACTGCCACCTTCTGGCCAGGGGCGATGGAGATGGCAATATTCTTAAGCAGGTTAAAGCTGTTAACACAATAGGATACATCATTAAATACAAGCGCATACGATTCGTTTGTATCCAAGAGTCTTCCTTTCGACCGCTCATTGTCAGCTTCCAAAAAACGGAACAAGTGATCAAATTTAAAACCAATTGCTTTTAAATTGATAATGAAGTTTCCACCTGCACTAAAGGGTTGGCTGATGGTTACGAGCAGCGATGTAGCCAGCACTATATCACCTATTGTAAGAGTCCCGTCACGTATCTGAAAATTGGCTATTAGCAATATGAGCGTAGGCGCAATGGAGTTTAATGAGGTGATGACGCTTTTATAGATGCGAGATGATAAGAAAAAGCTTAGTTTATCATCCACATAAATGCTGTTTGCAAGCTCAAACTGGCCAACTTCCATCTTTTCTTTGCCATATGTTTTTATTAACCGTATGGCGTTCATAATGGTATAGAACTTTTCGTTCATAGCCACCTGACTTTTACGTTGATTCTGAGATCGTTGCTTGTTCCTTTTCCCTATAATTTTCACAGGAAGCATCGATAGGATATTGATGCTGAGTGCAATGAACGGAAAGTAAGATGAGATGCCGCCCAACGTGATGAGCGCCAAAATAGCACTGACCACAAGAATCAAAAAATTAAAAATACTACTAACCGAAACCGTCTGAATCTCACGGATATCATTGTTCCACATTTGCATTACATCATCAGTAGAAAACTGATGTAACATTTCGCTTTTTATATGCAGAACCTTTTCTGCAATCGCGGCGCGCAGATTGTATATTACTTTAAATGACAATCGCTGTTCGATAATTGAGCAAACCTGTTTCGCCAGAAAATAGGCCACTATAACTGCCGTATAGACACCAGCATGCGGAAGCCACAAGTCTACATCCGATATGGAGTCAACTATCGCTCCGAGCATAGTTTGAGACCATATGTTCATCTGAGATATGATTGGTATGCTAATGAGCAGCAGGATGATATATAGCTTATACTTTGAATAAAGCTTTACAAGCTTCTTAGTCGTCTCCAATGGTTCTCCCCCAATCTTAGCGGCGCAACAAATGCATTATCGCCTTCTCTCTTGCCGCATCCATGGTTGTAAAAGCAGCAGGTATATGACGCGACTCAGAGATTTGAAATAGGTCAAAGGATTTTTTTAAGTTCTTGTAGGACCTTTCCTCTCAGTTTAGCAGACATAAGTAAATAGCTGTCATCCTTGACACAAATGTTGCTCGACCCGGTATCTTCCTCATTAGTCACGCAAATCGCGTCTCGATCTCCAAGGGCGATTTTTTTAAGTGCTTTAATGTGGGTGATGGATTTAAGATAATCGGTATTCGCCATAAATCCGCTTGCACGATTGAATATGTTGCCAAGCTTAAGAAACTCTGCCTCAGCCCATCCGTATTTTGAGAACAGTGAATAGGTATCAATCGCATCAAGTGCCTTTTCTTCCTCAGACAGTAAGTCCCAGATATAATATTCCTCTGGGTGGAAGTAAATTTTTTTGTATCCGATGGCTCGTGAACACATGCCAAGATACGCATTCCCTGCTCCAGAGCCAACCAAAATGATATTTGTAGCCGCAAATAAATCTTCTACATAATTAATCATATACGAAAGTTGACCCAAATAACGGTTCAGCGTCATGCTGGCAATATCCCCCGTGCTGTCGCCAGACCCCGCAAAATCAAAAAACACGTGATTCATGGTGGTCAGCTCATTTGCCATGTTCGTAAAAAGACAGCTAGGGCCGGCCTTGTTCTGTCCCAGACCATGAACATATAACAACGTTTTTGTCGCTGACCGAGAAGTGATCGCCTTGACACAGATTCTTCTGGTTCGATAGTGAATATAATACTCATGTTCTTGGCCGGTGTTCACGATAGGCCAGTCATACGATATCCTTTTTTCCCAAGTTGCTATCATTTTGGTAAAAGCGGGCACACTGGTAAACAAATGATCCCCCTCCGAGATATAGGAAACAGGGATCCTCTGCTGATGCAAAAAGCTTCGACTGGCAGTTGTCAGCGGATCATCATTGGAATAGACCCCTGCATAGACGATATTAGCTTTAAACTCGTCTTTGCCAATTAGCCAATTCTTATATTGTTCCACTATGCCAAAACTTGTCCACGCGCCAAATTCACTGTCATACACAAACTGTTCATTAATTAACTTCGGTCGCTTTATTGGTAGCAAAAGTTCCTCTTTTACCAGGATGGCATTACAAAACCCGATATAGGACACTGGGAGGCAAGTTTTTCCTACGGCCCGAACGCAGATTTTTCCTCCTTCACTAAAACCTATCATCCCTAGTTGCCTTATCCACGGAAACTGCGCGCACACTTGCTGTATAAACTGCACACATGTGTCCGTCATAAACTGAAAATCATTTAGGCCGTAATTCCCTAAGTTGGTTCCACCACCGACATAGTCGAACCGAACCACATTATAGCCTGCGCAAGACAGTCGGCGCGCTAAATGGACGTACATCGCACGCGAGTCACACCGATCGCCATATATGCCTGGCACTAAAAAAAGCGCTTTATCGTAGTTACGGTCCATCAAGGTATGAATTATGCCGTTGACTGAATGCTCTTGTATACGATATTGCAGATTGATTTCATGTGTCAAGCGTCTGTGTATCATGTACCCACCTATTTCTACCTTTTCTATTGCAGCTTTATGCGATATCGTTCATCTAGTGTATGAGTAGGAGGAATTGTGCCCCATGCGTCAGCTGCTTTGTACATAAGAATAATAGCAAATTGTCTCCAATATGGATCCAAGTGTTCAAGTTCGCCCTCAGTGATCGATTCATTGTGGCGTAGTCTCTCTTCGAAATCAAGCAGTATTTGCCTTTGCACCGTGTCCAGTATCGGCATAGGAGACATGGGCATGGGATGACAAATTGCCGCGTCACGGCACTTAGCGATATCTGGATAATTCTTTTCATATACATGTAAGCTGCCTACATAGTGCCGATATGAGCCAACCTGCACACCAAGTTCGTTCGCCAGCATTTCCTGTAGCAGGGTAAAACTAAAAACATCATAGGGAAGTCCGAGATATAAATCGTTGGAACGCATATACGTCACACAATATAAATGATCTTTTCTGATTAAAAACTGAAGTGAACATGTACAAGGAACATCCTTTGACTGCGTATAAAGATCATGCGGTTCATATATGGAGAGTACCGCCTGTCGCGAATCGGGATCTGCTTTCAAAAGCTTGATAATGCAGTCCCACGGGGAAATCTGCGCATTATTCTGTGAAAATATCCTTTTTCCGTATGCGCCATACAGAGTCTTCTGGTCGTCGGAGAATCTCGGATACATTTTACTATAATACTGTATAATATCCAGTGCATCACTGCCTCTGATATACCATAAAAATTCACCAATATGAAAAAATAGCGATGGATTGCGTTCCTTTGCATACATGAGCCGATTCCGAATGTTCAGCAACTCAAACCCCGCTCCAATTATCTCCTTAACTGCCATGCCTCGCGGCGCACATGAAGATGCATCATTTAATATCTTAGCGTAATATATATATACTTCATCAAGCGTGTCAAAAATCAGCATATTAGCCCTCCTTACATAATACGTGAATCAATAATAAAGCACTGTCCTGTCACAGATAACACCTTATCCGTACAGAAAAACAGTAGAAAATGTATGAGGTCGTTTATGTTATTGTTGATGGGCAAGTAGCTTTCTTCTTCCGCCGCTTTCAGTTTTTTTACGCAGTCCTTATTTAAGTTTGTCTGTATGAAGCCGGGACAAACAGCATTTATCTGTATGTTATCTGACGCGAACTCCTTGGCTGCGACCTTCATCAGCGCCTGGAGCCCAGCTTTTGACGCAGAATAGTTAGCTTGAGACTTTCTGCCATTATGACCCCATATAGAGGAGAGCAGAATAATTTTGCCCTTCTTGTTTCCTCTCATAACCGCCGCCGTGTTCTTAATAAAAATATAGGAACCCGTGAGATTCACGTCTAAAACCTTTTGCCACGTTTCATATCCCATTTCCGCCAAGCTGCTATCCTCTAATATTCCAGCACAATTTATGGCTACGTCGATTGTGTGAAAATACCTTACCACTTCATGACAAAGGTTAGATAAAGAATCCTCATCTGTAATATCACAACGCCGAACAAGCCAATGATCGTTTTCGGCCCGTATAGGTAACAATTCACTATGCGAATGGTAAGTCGCGATAACGCGGGCGCCTTCCGAGTAAAATGCCTCTGCCAGTTTATAGCCAATTCCCGAGGACGCTCCGATAATTAATACAACACTGTTTTTGTGTGAAATAATCATAAATTCTCCTGTTATAAAAGTATTAATACAGGGCAATTTCCGCTGGAATATCTATATCTACCTTAAAGGTTTTCAATACTCAGTTCATTTCATATTGCATGAAGTCGCCTTTTTCATCACGTAATCGTATAGGCTCCCCAGATTACTATAGCTATCTTTGAGCAAGTCCTCATCATCAAAGGTAATATCATATTCATTTTCCAATTCCACGATAATACTGATGAATGTGATGGAGTCCCAATCTGTTATCAAATCCTGTTTCGAAAGTTTGCTATCATTTCTATTAATAACGGTCAAAAACCGATCAAATAATAAATCATCCTCTTTGCTTTGGCGATCGACACTTTGCCGGATACTCTCCAATGTCAATTCCTCCAAACAAGAATAGTCCGTTTTGCCGAACTCAGTTACTGGGATAGCATCCACTGATAAGACGTGTTTGGGGATCATGTACTCGGGAAGCGTATTACGCATGAATAACAAAAACTCGTCCTGATCGCATGGTCTTTCTGCCACATAAGCCATAGCGAGCGTTTTGCCCTTCACTCCCGGCAGGATAAATGCAATCGCATTCTGTACCCCGTCGTATTTGGTGGCAGTGGATTCGATTTCTCCAAGTTCAACGCGAAATCCCCTGATTTTAACCTGTTTGTCCATGCGCCCCATAAAATGGATATTACCGTTCGCGTCTGCATAACCGTAATCCCCGCTACGATACACCCGTTTACCATTGCGGCTGACAAAACACTGCTTTGTTAACATTTCATCTTTCCAATACCCGCGAGCGACTCCGCCCCCACCGATATATATTTCCCCTCTCATTCCCCTCTGAACAGGGGCCCCGTTTTCACCCATTATATCAATAGAACAATTGTCCAGCGGCTTGCCGATAGGAGGGTAATCTCCATCATTTTTTGCGCAGGAATAGCAAGTTACGCAAACAGTAGTTTCGGTCGGACCGTACATATTATAGACAGCTGTCTGTTCAAGCAAATTAGTATAATAATTGCTTTTTAGAACATCGCCTGTGCTTATTAATATGCGTAACGGAGGGATGCTGTCGAGTTTATTCAATTCATTGAGCATCAGCGGAGTGGTTGCATATATTGTCGCTTTGAACCGCCTAATAACATCACAAATCAGCCGCGGATGTTTCAGTTCATGTTTTTCAGGAATTACAATGGACGCATCGTAAAGCAACGGTACAAACATTTCCTCTATAAATCCGTCAAAATTGACTACTGATGCCTGAATAATAATGTCCTGATTCGTAACATTGAAGCGTCGGGCGTAATCCGCGCAGTAAGACAGCACATTACTATCCTCTACCATCACCCCCTTTGGCACATCGGTAGAGCCAGATGTATATGATACATAGGCGAGCTGACCCGGTTCGCGTTTGCAAGCCAGAGATAACCGAGGCTGACCATTATAAACATCCTCAATTGGTACACCGCAGAAATCGCATGATAAATTCCTTTGTTTAAACACAAAACGAGGGGATATCTCATCCAGAATATATGCCATCCGTTTTTTCGGCATATCTGGTGAGAGCAGCAAAAAAGCTCCATCCGCCTGCAGAATTCCTAAAATGCAAGCCATTAGCTCAAAGGAGCTATTCGAGGCAATGCATACAACATCTTCTTTTTTAATTCCATTGTCCTGCAAATAACCTGCAAATTGATTAGCTTTTTCCAGAAGTTTTCCACGGGTGAGCTGGGCGTCATTGCGGTAAAGAACCGTTGCCTCCGGGTTTTCTTCCATTTTCTTTTTAATTTGGGAATACAGACATATACTCATCTTCATCATATCCTGTTCTTTAAATTTGAGCGTTTGATTTTGCCGTTATATGTTTTTTCTAGACTCTCCACTACATTAAACTCCACGGGTATTTTATGCTTAGCTAAACGCTTCTCAAGATACACGGGCAGCTCACCCACTTTCACTGTATCCGACATGACCACATCGGCAACTGGAACTTCACCCAGCAATGCATGACTTTTCGCATACACATACACTTCTTTCACACTGTGGTGTGTCAAAATGATTTCTTCGATTTCTTCTGGATAAAGATTTTGACCGCCTGAAATGATCATGTTCTTTATCCTTCCAGTGATATACAGATAACCTTCGTGGTCGAAATAGCCTAAATCGCCCGTATGTAGCCACCCATCGACCAAATTTTTTTTAGTAATGGCCTCTTGTTTGTAATATCCTTTCATGATGTTCTTGCCTTGTGCAAGTATTTCTCCGACTACCATGGGCGCTGCTACTGTTCCGTCCGGTGTCCTAACAATAACATGGACACCAGGAATTGGTTTGCCAACCGAGCCTATTTTCCGCAGCGAATCTTGGGGCATTAGAGCCGTTAAGCGAGGCGAACATTCTGTTTGTCCATAGGTGTGTACAAACCCTGTCCCAGGGTATTTTTCAATCAGCAAGCGTAGTGTGTCTGGGTCTGTTTTACTACCTCCGAAGCAAATATACCTCAAGTTTGGATACTCAATTCCGCTCTTATGCCGGTAGGCAAGCAGTTTGTGCAACATATAGGGCACAGCTGTAAAGTTAGTAATATGATGAATTTTTATCATCTCGAAAAACTCTTTAGCAAAAAAAACTGCGTTGTAAATAACGATATCGGCACCAAGATAAGCGTGTGTCAGAAACTGAGCGGTGTTGCAGTATCCAAAGCACATTGGGAGCATAATTAGCGTCACATCATCCTGTGTAAATTGAAGAGATGCGATATTCGATTCCACATTACTAATTAGATTCTCGTTTGTCAGCATGATGCGTTTGGGATTGCTGGTGGTGCCGGAGGTGTGCAACATTAATAGTACATCCTCCGTAGCAAAATCATATCCCGATGATTCCACATGTGTTTCCAATCCGCAGAGCATAATTATTTCATCCCGGTCTATCATATATGCTGACACAGTATGCGGATACTGATGCAGTACTTCCTTCAAAAACGCCTGATATCGTGTAACCGTGATAATTAGCTTGGATTCGCAGTAGCGGATAGTACTTTCAATTTCTGGTTGTCGTGCACGTATATCTAATGGGACAATGACATTTTTGGAATATGCGATTCCGAAATAGGCGACGGCATACTGGATGGAATTAGGCAGGAACAAAACAACACATTCATTATGTATTTGCATTTCTTGTATTTTTTTCGATACCTCTATGCTGCGCGCATGCCACTCAGCATATTGAATTGCGCCGTCGTTATCTGCTATATAATTCTGCGTATTGTTTTGTTGCCTTTTTAATAAATCACATACCTTCATGTTTGCGCACCGTTTGTCACACGAGTAGTGGAATTGTTTCTATCGACCTTCTTGATAACATAATCTATCAGTGATTTCACATCGGTTTGAGTACCATATGCCAGCATGGTGGCGTCAAAATAGATGCCAAAAAACTCTTCTAGGGCAACTACTACAGAAAGATAAGTCATGGAATCAATGCCCACCTCATTGAGGCCTTTATTAAATGAAACGTTCTGCGCGACCAAAGGATGAATGGCGCCCCGTATAACTGATAGCACCTGTTCTTCCATGTCATCTAACAGGTATGACGATTTTATTGTTTCCGCCTGTTGAATGGCTTCTATTTCAGCCTTTACTGCCCTGCGGTTTAGTTTGCCATTGCTTAATAGCGGGAGCTTTTCCGCATGCATGAAAATACCGGGGATCATATAATCGGGCAGTCTTTGGCACAGGTTTTCAGTCAAGCGTGATATATCTACTGGAACGGGGGATTCATACATTGCGGCAAGCAAGCTGTCCGAGGTGTCTGCCTTGTTTCGAATGCCACATACCACAACCTTACATATATTACTAAATTGCAGGATCGCATTTTCAATTTCCTCCGGCTCAACACGCATACCCCTTATTTTGACTTGATTATCCATCCGCCCCAAGTAAACGACTAAGTCACCCTGCCATTTTGCCAAATCCCCCGTTTTAAACATCCTTTTGTTGGGCCGCTTGATGTCTTCCACAAAATGTTTCTGAGTTAACTCAGGCTGATGTATATATCCCCTTCCGACATTGGCTCCCGCAATGCATAACTCACCGGGCATATTGTCTGCACACATCCTGCCATCTGGCGTTAAAATATAAATTTCGGTATTGGCAATTGCCGTGCCAATCGGAACGATTTCCTGTACATGGTCGTGGGCGGTGCAGTCGAAACTGGTCACGTCAACGGCCGTCTCTGTCGGGCCGTATAAATTGTGAAGGCGAGTTCCATAACGGGCGTATAGTGAAGAACGAAAGCTCATAACGGTCTCACAATTTAACACTTCTCCGCTGCAATACACGTTATTTAGTGATTTAAGGTTCGTTATATCTTGCTTTTGGCTGTCGATTTGTTTAAGAAGCGCGCTAAGTAACGAAGGAATAAAATGGCAGTCTGTCACCTTAAAGCGCCGAATATACGCCTGAATAAGCTGTATGTTATATTCCTCTCCATGAGGCAGAAGCACCAATCGCGCACGAGCGAAAAACCAAAGAAACATCTCCCATACTGACACGTCGAATGTATACGGTGTTTTATGCAAAATCCGGTTACTATCTGATATCTGATAGGCTTGTTTCATCCATACAAGCCGATTGATAATAGAACCATGTTCGATCATAACGCCCTTTGGCGTTCCCGTTGAGCCTGATGTATAAATCACATAGGCCAACTGAGTATGATTCATTGGGATCTGCAAATTTGTGACTTCGGAGTCTGTCGGAACGATTCGTGTATCTAGGGAAGCGACATGAGGATACTCGCCGAGGATACCACGTTGATGCAGCAGTAAACCAGCACCGCTGTTCGAGAGCATATACAGGACTCGCTCCCGCGGTGCGGCCACATCTATCGGCAAATATGCTCCACCGGCTTTTAAGATAGCCAAAATCGCGGTCACCATCTCAATAGAACGTTCCATTTGCAGCGCAACTACCTGTTCCGGTTTCACTCCTAGTTTCAGCAGTGCGCGTGCCAAGCAGTTTGCCTTGTTGTTGAGTTCGGCATAAGTTATACTCTGGGTGTCAGTTTCGATTGCAATGGCATTTGGCACTTCCTCAACGGCTTGTTCAAAAAAATGATTTATGGTAGGATGTTCCTTAAGTGTTTCCTCCAGTTCGGCATTAAAAACATTCATCATACCATACCACCCTGTTAAAAATACTTTTTGTTCAGCACCATGGACAGGGAAACGGCTATAGATAGCTCATCTTCCGCTATTTGATGGATTTCGCGCGAAAGCAAATGAAGCCCCTCATATTTGCCACGCAGGTAATGCCGTATCAGTCGTCCCCTTATTTCCTCCCAAATCGTGGATATTTTAAATAACCGTTCCGACAAATCAGACACGTGCGAATCGTTGAGTAAGTACGCAATATATTGAATCATATAGGAATATCCTCGTCTGCTGCATGTAACGCTCTTTAGTTTTTCAAAAAGGGGGACTGCGTAGAGAGAATCCTCAAATCCTTTGCATTCGACGGAAATATTCATGCAATCCAGCCTCTCACCAAAAATGTGTAGGTTGTCGAACATCGAATCCCCGTCATTTAGTAACTGTTCAACATCCTCCTTTAATGCCGATAGGATGAGGGAAGGTTCTATCGGATTTGGTTTCTTATGTATGGTAAAACAATGGCGTACTCCGGGGTAAATATCATCCAGCGATGCATACAATATCTTCTCGGTGATGTAAGGATCACGGCATATCAGCATATTGGTTGTCGCATTAACTCCAGTAATCATAAAGGAGTGTAGATAGTTCCTTTTATGATAGGCAAAACTCCATGGACACCAAAAGGAATCAGTATTTATTATAACCGGTGTATTATCGGATAGCCATTCGGCCACCTTCGTTATAAAGGTTGGCCTATTCAATTCGTGTTTTTGGGCAACAACTTCATGATATTTTTCAAATGATTCCATAAAGTCATGTCTTTGTTTACAAGACAATTTGTTCCCAATGGTCCCTTCAAGCGAACTGTCAAAATCAAACACCCATCCTCCCCTTGCCATCATCTGGTAAAAGACCCCAAGTTGTACCGCTGCCGTTGCCAACAATATACCCAGGCAATTGTACGCGCTAGTGTCTACCGTTTTATTGCTATTTTTAATCTCTATCATTCCCTTTCACACAAACCGGCTGTTATAAGTAATCTTTTGCATATCTCTATCAGTCAAATAACAGGAAAGCATATCTTTCTTATTAGGGCAAAAAATGCGTTCCCATAAGGAGTGGTTCCATTGTTTACGCTCGTCGTCGCTTAAGCCAAAAGTGTGTTCGAATGTATCGTTATATATAGCTGGTTTCTCCATCAATGTTAGGAGTGTCCCATCTTCAAATACTTGCGCTGTTAACGACAAAACAAAATATACGTATTGTTCAAGTTCATTCACTCGACAATAAAATTGGATTTTCTTCCAATTTAGAGGTAGATTCCGAACCATTAGGTAAATGTCAGTAAACCCGCGCAGGTTATAGCTTTTATCAGTATGCAATATGCTAAGTGAATTTAAGTCATTATAAAGATGTAATGCAATATGGATAAACCCAAATTCATCCGACAAAACAGGAAAAGACGTTCCTGCAAATGAAAACGGGCGTGAGTGGGAAAGAAAGTCCTTGATAGAAATGGCACTATATCGATCCTTGCACTCGCCCCAGAGGATATGGCGATTGATATCCACATTCATATAGTGCATGTAAAGGCCCTCCACTACTTTTCGGAAAGTAGCCGTCTGATGTGAGTAAGTAAGAAAAAATAATTCCTCATGCCGGTCAATTGGTTTTATAACCCGTTTTTCTTTATCAAAACGGCCCTGCCGGAACCCCTCTAGATGAAGTGCGTCAACTAAAGAAGGCAAATTCATCTCATCAATAAGGATATCGATATCACCGAATTTACGGTCACCTACCCGCGGATACACTTTTGCCGCGAGAAACAGCCCCTTCGTGACTGCATAAGGTACGCCATCCTTTTTCAAGCGATCGAAAACCGGACTTACAGAAGCGTACATTGTAGCATACGCCTTCTCATGTGCCTCTCGCTCTAGCTGGTTGATGATACGGATATCGCGAGGCATCTGTACAAAATGATCCAAAACCAGTTCCACCCCCTGTTTGCGCATCAGCTTGTGCAATAATTGCGCATCACAATGTGGAGGAGCTTTTTTTTCGCCGGGTTTGGAATTTTTTATGTACCGTAAACACTCCAGCAAAGCATATTCCGTCGTATTCATAGTCAAATCCTCACAAAGTTTAGGAGGTATTTGAAGACACCATCATTATTGTTGTCAAACTGGGTTATCTGTTTCGCAGCAATTTTGGCGGCGCTCGTACCGTTAAGCATGCACACGCCTATACCGGATTTCTGAAGCATTCGGACATCATTATCACCATCTCCGAAGGCAATGATATTTCCTGGTTCAATTTTGCGTTGTGCCGCCAGATATGCGATTGCATCCCATTTGTCAAATCCCCCAACACTAATATCGACAATGTCATCGCGACCGTTCCAAGAAAAGACGTCGATCTGATGAAAAAGCTCCTTAAGCTGCTTCATCAACTGCATGCGCTTTGCGGGTGACACGCTGATAATAATTCGATGAGCTCCTTTTATCGCTAAAAGCATGGCATCTATGTCAAGCGCGATATTAGGTAAATCCTCATCATACATCATGTCACATAGAAACGGATTGGCATTCCCTAACCGATAAGTATTGATACCCTGCGATATTACAATATTATCCATGCACATTTTTCCCATGTTTTCTTTGAGAAACAACATAATATTTGCATAGTCTTCCATATAGCTATTAAATATGACTCGCATATCTTTAGGCGCGTAAATAAAAGCACCGTTGTGGCATATGATTTCACTGTTGATATCTAGCTGCCTATAATATCGATATGCGTCTGATAGGGATCTACCAGTGGCAATAAAAACGCAATTATCTTTGCTCAGTTCCTGAATCAGATGCTTAAGGTTATCTGTAATATGATAATCGTTTGTCAGGCAGGTGCCGTCTAAATCAAATACTATCATCTTACTTTTCACATCCAGTACTTTCCTCCCTGTTAATGAAGGTGATGTGCAAATCGCATGTCATCCTGGTCTTCAGCCATTCAGTAAATAATGGATACAGCGGAATATTGTTTGTAAATTTAAAACGTCTAACAGAATACAACCAGTTTTGGGACGTTATCAGGCTTTCGTGCTGTGGCTCGGATAGAATGGACATACCATGTCGTCTCAGGCGAAGTTGGTTCTCTTGGCTAAACATTTTCAAATTATCTTTCATGTTGACATAGGCCAACACTGGTGTCTTTAAAATGACGGCAGTGTAGATATCAAACAACTCCATTTTTTCTCTAAAGCTGCTCGCCGGTTTTCGAAACACCCTTTCACTTGGGATATCCACATCAAATAAGCGGGAATATTTATTCTTATCGAGCGCATCCTGATAAAGTAAGGGGTAAATTTCTGGCAAATCTTGCCCTATCTTGACATCACTAGCTTCATCGATAAAGGACCATGTCTCAACAAAAGGTTCTAATGAGTTTGGCAGGGATTCGCAGTGAACTAAGGCGGATTGTAAGTAAATAAAAGATGCAAACCCGTTATTTAGTAAAGCAGCCAGTAGGTCATTTCTCACGGCTTCGCTTCCTAGATCACCGATAAGGCAAAAAGACGTAGGAACGTCATTATTGGTCGGAAACATCCCTCATAATCACCTCCCTGCAAATTAGGCAATCAACAGCATTCATGACCGAGTGTGAGATATAAAGAGTAAGGCTCCCTTTTGCACAGGAAAGTTGTCGACATATTTTTGTGTGCATATAGGCAATCTGATTCATATCTAATAGCCCATGTGTGTACAGATTCAAGACGGAATAAAAAGCTTTTATGTCCAGCATTCGCTGCGTCTTTTGGAACTCAATCGAGGTTAGGCACGGCAAGGGGCGATTTGGGGCTAAGTCTAACATAGGATTATTGAGGGTGGCATACACAGGTCGATCTGTTACCCTGTTGCTTAAAGTATGCAGCAGCAAGTCATACTGGTTCTTGCCATATTCAAACGGAATAAACAACCGATTGATTTCCAAAGAGGCGCCAGGATAATCGACAGCACGAATATATTGTTCTTTCAACACTTCTGTCCACAAACACAAATCAGAAGGCTCTGTGTTCGGTGTTGGATCCTCGATATGGACAAGCATATTGTGAACAATCGCCGTCTCGCGTCCTTCATATATGGAGAGGGTATGCGCGCTTAAAAATGAACGCATGGCATTTTCCCAGCTCTCGTTAATTGTACGGCCCCAGCAACTTAACATGGCTTTCCTCCCAGAGATATTACGCCGGCACGAACTCGTTTAGTTTGTTTAATATTTCCTGCACGGCCGACTCCATTTTCCCCTCGCGATTATCAATTAGCACAAATTTGTTGCGAGTTAGCTTCGCATGATTCCGATAGCTACGCAACACCCGTTTGAGCGCAAACATATTCTCGATTGGTTTGCGTTCAGTTCTTTGTGATAATCTCCTATCCACATCCTCTTCATCAGCGTCGATAATAAAAGTTATATCCGGATCCAAACATTGATTCAAAATATGCTCCGCCAAGGGCTCGATGTTTTGCCAAATAGCCGCGTATACACGCTGGCAAAGGGTCCATCGATCCAAAAGAATATAATCATACTTGTTCTGTTCTTCTTTGAGCTTGAGCGAAATTCGATACGTCTCAAATGCAATTAGCAATCGCAGTCTAGTGTTTAGGTCGCCGGTAGTGCCAGAGTATCCCTGCTTTATTGTCAGAAGGCTCTGGCAAAATGGAGTACTTTGCGCAAGGGGTTTAAATGCCTTAACGCTATACCCTTGGCTTCGCAGCATTTTCTCCGTTGCATATAACAAGGTAGTCTTTCCGACACCATCGCACCCGGCAAAGGCTATAATCATAGTCTCGTGCGTCCTTTCACATGTTGATAATCATATTGTAAATCGGCTTCTTGCCTTGCATCCAAATCTTTTGTCCACTACTTAGCAACTCATATTCTTGCAAAGAAATGTTACCTAAAATGAAATCACGCAAATACTGTACCATCGTGCCCGGATATTTCGCATAAAAATGTGCATAACTTTTTTCTATGCAATTTTCATAATCCATAGTGTTACGGGGATGGGCAATGTGGGTGTTGATTGCTCCTTTGTTCAGAACAACCTCCAACCCCTTTTGAACAAGCCGGTACCCGAGTTCAAAATGCTCAAACCCCCATTCTCGAAAAGACTCGTCAAAACGTTCGTCTCTCAAGTCCTCACGCCGTATAGCAAGATTACCAGATAGGGTGGCCAGCCAAACCAAGCCGGAATCAGATCTGCCTGCATCGTCAAACAGTTTTTGAATTGTTTTATAGTACACTGCCTTACGCGAAACGCATGCAACGCCAGGTCGTTCTTGAATAGCTCGGACAGATTCATAGGTTTCCATTACTTTTCCGATACTAATGCATCGCGGTATCGTATCCAAACATTCAATATGATCTTTAATGAAGGACCCATGCGGAAATCGGTCGGCATCGCAGAATATAAGGATATCGCCGTGGGATTTATCAAGTAATATGTTTCGAGTGGCTGCCCTACCCATATTAACTGGATTCTCGGCAAACACCAATGAATAACGAGACATAGTAGAATATCTGTCGATCACCTGTCTTGGAATATGGGCCGATTTATCGTCCACTACCACCACCTCAAACGGCTCCAAATAGTCCTGCCGATTTAAGGCATCTAATGCTAAGGCAAGCTCGTCATACTGATTATAAACCGGAAACAAGACACTAACCACAAGCTTACGCTCCTGTCGATATAGAGTAATTTAATGACATCCGGCAATACATAGCAATCTACTGGTATTTTTTTATCATTTTACAAATGGAGCCGACTGTGCGCATATTATCCATCGTCAGATCCTCATCGTCGATTTCTATCTCATACTCGTTCTCGATAAAGGATATTATTTTTAAAACCCCAAGGGAATCCAGTCCTGCTAAAAAAAGATCACCGTCGGTATCTACCGATGTCCCCATTGCACTTTGGACTATGTTTTGCACAAAGTCTTCCATTATCGGATTCCTCCTTTTTAACGATATAGGTTGGTGTCGCATACCGGATGGGTTATTATCTTCACAAGGTTATTTACTGATAATACTGGCGCCTAATCAGGTGTTCCTGAAACAACTCATCAAGTTCACAGAAATAAGCGCTCCAACCCCACACCCGAACGACTAGATTGCTGTATCTTTTAGGATTTTTCTGAGCTTCACGTAAATCATCCACTGAAACCATATTGATTTGTAGCTGCTGACACCCAGTTACGTAGAATGTCTTAATGATATTGACTATCTGCGCTAAACCTTTTTTACCCTGAAATGTCTGCGGCATCAAATCTAATGTGATAGGACCACCGTTATATATTCGTCGATAGTCGATTTTAGAAAAAGACAACAGACAACTAATTGGCCCTTTAGTTTTAATACCCATCGAAGGCGACAAATTAGCCGAAATGGGATCCCCTGTTTTTCTGCCTTCCGCAGTCGCCTCCACCACCGGTTCAATCTGATTATCTCTTAATTTTTTTGTCAACCATAAGTAAAACATGGCGCTGCCACTACCTGGACGCACAACAACGGGTCGTCCGCTTTTTTGCGCTTTTTTTGTGACTTTCTCGCATGCATCTGCAAAAAAGGAAAACAATATCACTAAAAGTTCGTCCGCCAGGTCATCGTTGTTTCCAACATGTGGACAATCGCGGATTATTTTACCACGCAACTCTTCAGCACCTTCCCAATTGTTCTGTAAGGCAGATAAATATTCCCAAGGACTCACAACTTTTTTCCTATACACATTCTCTCTGATCGCGCACAAGGCATCGGCGGCGTGTGCGCTGCCAGCTCCATGAATGCCATAATTTTGATATATTGCCCCTCCATTGTTGACATCGAGTCCTTTTTCCACACAATCAGTCATATAAGCAGAATAAAGCGGGGAAGGAGGCCAGTAAGAAAGTTGCGACTTGTTATTTATATACTGTGATACTCTTTTTTCGATATTGCGTCTTGTGTTTTGCAGAATATCTCCAAATGTCAGATTTTTAGCAAGTCCATCGCGTATGGCATTGTCCGCCTCAGCCGGAAAAGACAGTGCGTTAATGTTAGGAACATCAATGCCTTTGCCAGGGATAATAAACTCCCAACATGCGGCAACCACATAATTTCTGGCATCTTGCGGCGCGTAACCATGTGCGATGAGAGCAGGAATCACGACATCATCGTTAGAGACTTGCGGAAACCCCAAGCCTCTTTGCACAAGTTTCCCTGCAAGTTGCATAATATCATCACTAGTATCTGAATGGATACGTAAATTGATTTTTGGATCAGGAAGAGCTAATTCACACGCAGCCTGCAATACTAACCGTGTCAATAGGTTATCCGCACTTTCTCCCGACGAGGTCACACCACCGACAATCAACGTTTGTCCATTGTCCCCCTGCTGAATCCCAGGATATACATCGGTATCCCTGTTGACAGCTATCAGGAACTCCCGCAATAATTCGTAAGCGGTGTCAGCCGATAAGATATGGTGTTCAAGATCGCGCTGCAAATAGGGCCACATATACTGGTCAAATCTTCCGAACCCGACATGATTATGTCCACACATCCACAGAACAGCTTGGAAAAACCGAAGTGATTGTAAGGCTTCATGGAAAGATCTTGGCTGGCTTTCCGGCACATGTGATAACATGGAGTAAATATCCATCCGATTTTTTTCTTTAGCGCAGGCCCTGTACTTGCCCACCAATGATCGGATGCTATCAAGTGAGTCCAGTACACAGTCTAAAAATATTTTTTTATCTCTAGCCTGTCCATATTTTTCAAGCGCCTCTAATGTGGCCTTTTCTCTTCCCGACAATCCTTGCTGCAAAATCATGCCCCAATCCGCGCAAATATTGTGGACGCGATTCCCAATCAGCGGTTTTTTCATTTTGTTTTCTTGTTCTACAAAAGCTTTTGGAACCGGATTTATGGGATGTGGCGTTGTTCTGGTAAAGACAATACGCTCATCATCTTCTATCACAGCATTTTCTCTATTGACCATAGTACGGAGCAACGTTGCCACCATTTCATCCCATGTCAGGCTTTCACAATCGTTTTCTGCCTGTATATTGCTGATGGATGTTGCCCTGTATTGTTTATAATGGCCGGTCAAAACTTTTTCCTTTAATCGTTCTAGGCGTTTATCCTCCAATGCGCAATACCTCCACTTTATCGCACAATATCCCATTCATTTCTAAATACGGTATATCTATTTCTGACTGGGTCGTCTCTTGATATGGACAAATCATATTTAGCGCTTCGTATTTCGAACGTGTGAACGGGTTGTAATGCATCAGTTCCCATCGCGTGACATTAGGAAGAGAGCCAACAATCCGGGCTATTTCACGCAAATTTGGCAAGGTATCGGTAATTTTCGGAATAAGTGGGGTGCGGATAATAACGGGTACTCCACACTTCTCCAACCACATAATGTTCTTTAATATGGGCTGATTGCTTTTTGAAGTATAGTAAATATGTGCCACATCATCCAAAAGCTTTAAATCAAAATAAACCAAGTTAACCAACGGAAGTATACTGTGGAATACCTCTTCATCCGCATAACCACAGGTATCCAATACAATATTTGACTGCAACCGAGTAAGGGTGTCCACCAGGAAGGCATGCTGCATTAACGGTTCACCGCCAGAAAAAATAAGGCTCCCCCCAAGGCGTCTTTGTATCGGAACATACTGCTCCAAGACATGCACAAGATCCTTTGATGTATATTCGGTTCCTATGATTCCATTTTGGCTTTTCGTATACCCCAGTTCAAGGCCTTCAGGATTATGACACCACCAGCAACGCAACGGGCATCCTTTAAAAAAAACAGCGACATTCAAGCCGGGTCCGTCATATACTGTGAGTTCTTTTATATCAAACACAATTCCTGAGTGCATGAAATGTCACCCTCAATTATTCATTACGATACACGAAATGATTGATATAATTCGGATTGATCCGGAGCAGATTCTTTTGAAGAACAAGGGTGCTTAATTCCAATCTGCGAGCAAAATCTGCAAAAACCGATGTACCAAATACGTTATTAAATAATCGGTCTGCATCCACGTTGTTCCAGCCTTTTTCAGACAAATCGATCAACGATAAAGCAAGGCGAGTAAACCCATCCCCAAGCATCGTAAGAATATCCGTTAATTTCTGTTCGAAAACTCCTACATGCTCTACAGCATTGTGGTCTCCGGCCTTAGTAAAATACCGCTTAAGGTGATTAAGCAAATGAGAATAACTGGTGGCGTAGGTTTCAAGCTTAATCAGATCAGGATAGCGAATATGCAGTTCCTGCAAATATCGATAAATAAATTCGACCCTCAAATCATTGAACTTATAGTTATAAACTTGATGATACTTTCCTTGCATCAAGCCGTCCCCTCTAACCTGATCACAAATCGGAGTACCGTCGAAAATCGTTAGTTCACGTAAGAACAGCAGCCTGCCGCTGAACCCGTATTTTTGCAGCATCTCCGCATTTTTGCGCAAACTGCCGGTGGTAGCGTATGGATGGAAGTTTATCATACCGATATTAAGGTAAATCGGGTACGACTGAAGCAGTTCAATTGCCCTATACGTATCATCTTCCGTAGACGACTTGTTGAATATTTTTAAATCGTTCCTATCAAAGGATTCAATCCCTAAAAAAATGGAAATGAGACCAGATTGGATTAATTTGTGCATCAAGGATTCGTCCAGTATTCGATGAACGCTCGCCCTGAAGTTGACAAAATAGGTGATGTTTAAATCTCTTTTTATCAACTCATCCGCAATCTGGTTCATCCTCTCGCTGTTTAGGTGTGGGTTTTCGAAACTGCTGTCTAGAAAACGAAAACGAGTAATACCGTCTTCTCGCAAAATCTGTTCTATTTCATCCACGATCACGCTGGGGCTTTTTGCCCTCCAGTTCCCCTGTTCTTGCTTGTTATTACACGCCCAGAATGCCTGATATGAACAGAATGTGCAGCGGCAGGGGCACCCCCTCGCCCCCTCAATCTGAGCAATAGGGATAGCGTATTGCCGCATAACAGAACGGTCAGGAAAAGGCAATATGTCAAGATCTTGAATCAAAGTACGGTCAATGTTGTGTATGAGCTTCCCGTTTTCCCGATAGCTTATTCCTTCCACATCACTATACGGCCTTCCATTAGCAATAGCCTGCAGTACGGCCAGGAGGGATAACTCTCCCTCGCCGCGAATGGCAAATTCAAATATCGGGATGTCCGTCATGACCGCCTCTGTATTATTGGATGCGAGGTAGCCTCCTGTAAAGAAGATGACATCCGGAATGAAACGATAGATGGTATCGCACACCTCACCGATGAATCCAATTGTTTCAAAATTCACCGTGATACCGACGATATCCGGTTGAAAAACCATGATTTGATCATATTCAACGGAATCTTTGGGGTAGGCACGCAACATGGTTTCATACCCATGTTGCTTGAGATATGCAGACAACGAGCCCAATCCAACCGATTCAACCACTATTCTGTCCGCAAACAAATCGAGCAACAAGACCCGCTTGATATTTTTCATAACTATGCCTTTCTTACATTAATGCAACATTTTACTTGTTTTTCCTTTTATCGTAAAACCATCCGAAGCAATGTTGATATAGGCAAGAAAACACTGAAAAGCCACGTATGATGTGTCGCACTGGTAGCAAAATAAATGTGTGTAAATCCATACAGGTCTTTTCGCCGCTATAAAGCTTGTTTGTAAGCAGCCCTGAAAGAAAAGAAATCAAGTATAAGAATATCACATAGGCTAAGACATACCAGACGGAACGCCACAACAAAGACAACGACAGTAGGAGCAAAAGCAAATATTGAATCCAGCTGATAATATCGAGGGCCATCCTCAACAAATAGACAGTCTGCCTGTAAATGGAAATGTGGGTAAGCTGCTTAGCCTTTTTCAATACATGGAATGTCTGCAGAGGGCTTCTAACCCAATGTCCCGCCTGACGAAGCAACGCTTTAACGGAAGGCACTACTTCTCCGATGTCTTTTGTAACACAGGGATAGATCGGTTCTTGCAACAACGTCATCATCATACCCATAGGCACATCTTCTAAAGGTGAAGGAAACAATCCGATATGATAAAGAAACGATGCGCGAATGCATAGCCCGTGGCCAACGCAATAATAAAATGGAACCAGCAACCGGTTAAGCGGCTCAAAGGTCGATATGTATTGCGCAAATCTTTCATAACCGAAAGCCCATCTTGTCTGAAAAATCGCTTCTACATTTAATAAAGCAGAGTCCCTATTAACAGACCAGAACCGAGAGCTTTGCTGCATAATGTTCGCGTTGGGCGTACTGTTGAGTATTGAACGCAAATCTCGAATAACATCCCTATCTGGTCGAGAATCACAATCGTAATCAATTACGAAGACATTAGGCTTGTCCAGTTCCGCTCTATGCGCATGCAGAAAATAATTCAGCTGTTCGACTTTGTTCCCTGTGGTTTTGGGATAATGACATATGAATACATTTTCGCAATGTTTTTCGCGCATAAGCGACTCGAGCACTTCTCTTGTCTTGCAGCTGCCTTGAATTTTTGTTTCTTTTTCTGTAGTTATAAACACACACTTAGCGTTCGGCGCGGCAATCTGATAAAAGAAGTCGTATACCTTTTCCGCTACCGACGATTCATCAAACATTGGAATCATCAAATAAAACTGGTAACCATCATCTGGATTTTCCGTATAGTTCATATAGCGTTTTTTGATCCGAGAATCACGGCATAGCAGTAACCCACTCAGAATTGAGAGCTCACTAATTATCACAAGCGTAAGTAAAATATAATATGTTGTTATCACCTTTTGAATAGTCCTTTCTATTTTTATATGTCATGAGCACAAAGTTTTGCAACCACATTATTACTAAGGATTGCGAGAAGGCTATCCATAAACTTACGTGTACTTTTATGTCGTATAAGATATACGTAATCGTCCGCGCGTTGCATCAAATAAACAATACAGTTCACCTTTAGCACATGCTCGGTTTTGTCTATATTTTCTGGAGTAAGCATTCCGTAAAAAAAATGTGACATGAGACTGCGGATATCGTGAGAGGATTGGAAATCCAATACCCCATTGCGATACAGCAACGAATAAATTAAACTAGCTAAATCCTCTATCGGGTCCCCCAACCGAATTTCATCAAGATCAATAAAATAGATTTCATCACCTTTAACCAAGATATTTCTCAGGTTTAAATCTCCATGGATAACAGCGTTGCAAGGCCATACGGGCATATTCAGCAGCCGTCCGATCTCTTCAACTTTATCGCCTAAATATGTTTTAAACAATTGGTATTGTGGGTACGGTAGCTTTGAATATACCGACCGAGCAAACTGAATCCGATTATGTGTACTGCCCAGAATCATTTTGAATGAAGCGTCAGATATGCCATGAAGCTTTCGTAGAGTATCCGTTATTTTGATAACAGAGCGGCTATCTGCTACGTCTGCATTAATGAAATTGTAAACTAAATAGAACCCTGAACACGCCCGCATATAGAGCTTTCGTGTTTTTATGTTCTCTCTTACCTTGCAGGTGGGAACACTGTATTGTTCCAACAGACAATAAATTTGACCCAATCGGGCCAGATCTGATTCTCCAAACGCAAGAGGATAATACTTAACAAACCAAATGTCACCTTTGTCATCGGTTACAACATAATTGCTCTTTATCATGATGCCGTGTGTTTCCTGACATCGAGTCGGCTGGATGTCGTATTCGTCTGCTAATGTTTTCAAGACAATATCTGAAAGCATAGACCTCTCCATTTACTCGAAATCGTTCTGGCTATTTTACCGCGTCTTCATTAACGCTGCTTTAAGAGAAACGAAGGAACTACTCTCCATGGCAGCCGCGATGACTGCATCCATGTCAAGATATCTATATTGACCCAATCGGCCACCAAATTTTACATTTGAAAGGGTATGCGCTCGATTCTCATACATAGTATATAAGGCATTGTTGGCTTCATTATTTATGGGGTAAAATGGTTCCATTCCCTCCTTCATCTGGATGCTGTACTCCCTGCTAATGATGGTGTGCGGCTGCTCTCCGAATTCAAAATGCTTATGCTCAATAATGCGGGTATGCCCAGTTTGCCTGTCAGTATAGTTGACAACTGCGTTTCCCTGATAGTTTTCACACTCAAGGCGCTCCGTTTCGAAATAGATACTGCGGTACGGCAGTTTGCCAAATGCGTAGTCAAAGAATTCATCAATTGAGCCCGTGTAAACTATGCAACTAGCTTGTGCGTCCCAATAGTCCCTTTTCAATAAATAGTCCGTGTTCAACTCAACATCAATGCCTCGTATCAGTTTTTCGACCAACTGGGTATATCCCCCTATAGGTATCCCCTGATAAAGGTCATCGAAATAGTTGTTATCATACGTAAAACGCAGTGGGAGACGCTTTATGATAAAAGGTGTTTAAGCTAAGTCATTCTGTCCCAAAGCTGACGGTGTTGCCAGTCCGCCAT
>ENA-UOOH01000752-UOOH01000752.1-fermentation-metagenome-genome-assembly--contig:-NODE-752-length-34884-cov-5.578369_pt1 | contig 34884 bp, 32 predicted proteins | sample MGYA00245778_ERZ724025 | MGnify/ENA primary metagenome ERZ724025 (study PRJEB28704, sample SAMN03018313) | fermentation metagenome | biome: anthropogenic terrestrial biome; feature: soil; material...
TTCAACGACTATGGGCTTCTTACCTTTTTCAAACTGTAAAAGTCGGGTTATAACATACCTCTTTCGCATAGTAATAAACAAAAATTTCCTCTTTAAAACAGAGACATTATAAATAATAAAAATGGCCTTCACCTGGAAGACCATATAACAAAATTGTTAACTATTTTGTTTCGAGATAGGGGTCCAGTGGCGGGAATATGGGCATTGGGGTTGCAGTCGGAACCACAGTCCCGTATGGAAGCGGGATGGCGATGATTTGACCGGGATAAACCAGGTCTGGGTCAAGAATCTGGGGGTTGGCTTCTAGAAGCGCACCCACGGGAATATTAAACCTTACTGCGATGCGGGTCAAGGTATCACCGGGTTGAACGATATAAAGCGACTCCATGGGAACCGGAACAACTCCTTGCCGGGGAATGTGAATGATTTGCCCGGGAAAGATAAAAGCCTGTCTTTCAAGCCTGGGGTTAGCTCTCAGAATACCTTCAACCGTTACTCCAAAACGGTTAGCAATTGAACTCAGTGTATCGCCGGGTTGGATCACATAATCCATTAAGAACACCTCCCTTTTATACAAAGAATATTCAATCGTGGCATAATATGTCACCATGAGAGAAGATATTTTCCCCCGGCATTCGAATTATCTACCGTCCTTTCATTTAATACAGAGGGTTAAAATATTATCTGCGACCCATTACGACGCCGACTCAGGTGCAGCCTTGTTAAATAAAGCTGCAATACTAAAAAATGTTCTCTTATAGTTAAAAAGTAAAAGTTATAAGTATTATGGTTGACGGCAAACAATGAAAATAATTATACTTTATCTAAGACGGTCATACCAGATTACCATTTTTGCTTAAAATTTATGGTTGTAAATGGTTGCCCGTCATGACAACACTCAAATAGTTGCCGTTTCTTCAGAAGAAAGGAGTGTTCAACAGCAGTGGGGGAATTAACCAGTTTTTTCAGGCCCGATTCCTTAGCCGTTATTGGAGCTACCAGGGCACAGAGTAAAATCGGCAACGCCATCATACGAAACATCATTGGCTGCGGCTACCAGGGAAAGATCTACCCAATCAACCCAAAAGAAAAAGAAATTGAGGGGCTGATGTCCTACCCGTCGGTAGGCGCCGTTCCAGGTGACGTGGAAATGGCCGTTCTCTCCGTACCGGCGGCAAGGGTGCTGACGGTGGCCAGGGAATGCGGCGAAAAAGGAGTCAGGGCACTGGCCGTGATTACGGCGGGATTTAAGGAAATCGGTAAAAAAGGACTGGATCTTGAGAAGGAGCTGCTGGAAACCTGTGGCCGGTACGGGATGCAGATGCTGGGGCCAAACTGCGTAGGTCTGATGGACACGCATACTCCTATCAACGCTTCCTTTGCTGCCACGTTTCCAATCAAGGGAGATATTGCCTTTCTTTCCCAGAGCGGAGCGATCCTGCTGGCAATTTTGGACTGGAGCAGCGCTGTGGGGCTTGGCTTCAGTAAGGTTGTCAGCCTGGGAAACAAAGCCAACCTCTCTGAAATCGACTTTATCAAAGATGCCGCCAATGATCCTTACACAAGGGTCATTCTCTGTTATATTGAAGACATCGTCGACGGCGCCCACTTTCTTGAGGTGGCCGACTGGGCATCAAAGAAAAAGCCGATCATTGTCTTGAAATCCGGAGTCAGCCAGGCTGGCGCCCAGGCGGCCTCATCCCACACCGGGGCCCTGGCCGGCAGCGACCTGGCCTACGACACGGCGTTTGCCCAGTGCGGGATCATCAGGGCGCGCAATATGACCGAACTATTTGACCTTGCCGTAGCTTTTTCCAAATCCGTGATCCCAACCGGGAACAGGGTGGCCATTGTTACCAATTCCGGCGGTCCTGGCATCATTGCTACAGACAATGTGGAATTAAAGGGACTGGCGATGGCCCGCTTTGATAAAAAGACCATTGAAGACATGCGCGCCAATCTGCCCGAGGAGGCCGGCATCTACAACCCGGTTGACGTCCTCGGAGACGCCGGGGTGGAACGCTTTGAGTTTGCCCTGGAAAAAGTGCTGACAGACCCCAATGTGGACAGCCTTCTTGTCCTGTTGTGTCCCACCGCGGTAACCCAACCTGTGGAAGTCTCGCAGGCGCTGATTAAAGCCCGCGACGCCCATCCCAGCAAGCCGGTCTTCGCGGCTTATACTGGAGGAAAATGCCTCGCCGGGGGGGCGGACCTTCTCTCTTCAGCTGGAATACCCTGCTTTACCTTTCCCGAGCCTGCCATTGAGTGCATCCGGGGATTGTACAACTACAGCCGGCATCGTAGTGCGGTAGAAGTCAAAGATAACGGTGCGCTGCCGGATCTGGACAAAAAAACCGTCAAAGCCGTTTTCTATGATGTGATCAAGGACCGCCGCCTGACCCTGATGGGCAGCGAAGCCGCCGAAGTTGCAAGCGCCTACGGGATTCCCGCCGCGCCCATCGTTTTAACCACAACTCCGGAGGAGGCCGTGGCCGCAGCCGGGAATTTAGGTTATCCTGTCGTGCTCAAGGTGGCTTCTCCTAAAATTTTGCATAAAACGGACGTGGGAGGTGTGAGGATTGGAATTCAAACCCCGGAAGAGGTCAAGCAGGTCTTCATTGAGATCATGGAAAGCGTTCACCGCTACCTGCCCAAGGTTATTATCTACGGCATCGAAGTTCAAAAGATGATGCCCAAAGGCACCGAATTGATTATTGGAATGACCAAGGACGTGCAGTTCGGTCCACTGATTGCGTTCGGGCTGGGCGGAATTTACGTCAACTTATTAAAAGATGTGGCTTTCCGCCTGGCCGGCGGATTGACTAGTGAAAAGCAAATTGAGGAGATGCTGACAGAAACGAAGGCGTACACCCTCTTGCGAGGATACCGCGGCGAGGCTCCCCGGGACATTGCTGCAGTGGTGGATGTCATCGGGCGCGCCGCCAGGCTGGTCATGGATTTCCCGGAAATTAACGAAATGGATATTAACCCGCTGTTTGCTTACAAGAAGGGCCTCTCAGCCCTGGATGTTAAAATAACCATATCATGAGGTGGTAAAAATTGAAAAGCCTTTATATCATGGGGACTCCGGGTAGCGGGAAAACAGTGGTGGCCTTGGGTTTGGCTCAAAAGCTGCAGCAGGAAGGATACACGGTCGGGTATTTTAAGCCGGTGTCCAGCAGACGTAAACTGCCGGGCAATGCCGATATGGACTCCGTATTGATGAAAGAAGTTTTAGGTCTAAAAGCGCCCCTGGAAAGAATTGCCCCGGTCTCTGCCAGTCCCTTTTATCTCAGCACGCAGTCGCTCTTGAAGGACGCGCCCGTCCTGATCAGGGATTCCTTTGATGAGATTGCACGGGATGTCGACATCATTTTGGTAGACGGAGCCCTGTCCCTGGACATCCTGGGCAGTTGTGGTTTGGACTGCGTGACACTGGCCAAAACACTGGGGTCCTGTGCTCTCCTGGTGATCAAAGTCGAAAACGATTACAGCCTGGACAAGGCCATCTATTTAAACAGGCATTTGGCATTGGAGGGTATTCCCGTGGTAGGTAACCTTTTCAGCAACGTCCCCAGGCCCCTTTATTCCAAAACCGACGGAGTTTACCGTCCCATTTTGGAAAACGCAGGCTATAAGACCCTTGGTGTCTTCCCAAGTAGGCCGGAAATCGCCGCCCCCACGGTAGCCGAGTTTTACGATATCCTGGGCGGAGAAATCCTGGCGGCCCATGAAAAGCTAGATTTACTTGTAGAAGATGTCGTTATCGGCGCCATGACCACTGCGGGAGCTCTGACTTACTTGCGCCGCACCGCCAACAAGGCGGTCATCCTGGGCGGGGACCGGGCAGATCTTGCGCTTGCTGCTCTTGAGACCAGTACTTCCGTTTTGATCCTAACCGGCGGGCTTTATCCGGACGTGAAGGTTTTGGCCCGGGCCGAGGAAATGAAAGTGCCTGTTATCCTGGTTCATTACGACACCTATACCACTATTGAGAAACTGGCCCTAGTCAGCCGGCACATCCAGCCCCATGATCAAGAAAGCATCCGGGCAGCTTTGGAGAGCATCGAAAGATACTGCGACTGGGCATCAATACTCAAAAGCTTGATGTGAAATTGAACATAGACAGTCCAATGGGGAGGTAATTCATCTGACGCCGCAAAATTTGCGGGCTAAAACGGAAAAGGTAGACGGGGAGGCTCAGACCCTCTACGAAGCATTTAAACTCAATGCCGAGGCCGTTTCAGCCCGCGTCGACCGTGCCGCAGACAGCCTTGAGGCCGCCTTCAAAGTCACGGAAATCGTTCGCCAGGTCGGCGCTAAAAAGGTTGTGGCTGAGCCATCCCCCCTCGTTGATTCGCTCGGGCTAGATGCCCTGTGGAACGAATCGGGACCGTCTCTTCACCGTGGGAACCTACGCCTGCATGCGCCTGATGCTGAAGTCGGTATATCCGGGCTCGACCTCGCCATTGTTGAGACAGGAACGCTTGTACAGGACGCCACCTGTATCGGCGGGCGTCTGGTTTCTATGCTGCCCCCCGTTCACGTGGCGCTGGTCCGCACGGACCGGATCGTGGCCACCCTGCGGGTTGCTCTGGACAGGTACAGCGGTAATTTGAATGGCCTCCCGCCATATCTTGCGTTTATTTCCGGTCCCAGTCGCACCGCGGACATTGAGCGTGTGCTGACCATCGGCGTACACGGCCCGGGTGAGCTTAGGATCATCTTTATTGACCGACCTGGAGTTGAGGCGGTATGAGCGGTACAACAATCAAGGGAGATATTCAGGCGGCCCTCACCAATGAAAGCCTGCGGAGGGCCCTGGGCCGTTTTGCAGACGCGTACCTGGACTCCCGGGAGGCTGCCTACCAGAAGAAAGATTTCAGCGCCCTGCGGGAGGAGATTGCTGCCCTGAAAAGTCAGGCGGCCGGGCGCATGGAAGAACTAGCCGGACAGTTTGCCGACGAGGCAACCAGGCACGGGGCAATCGTCTTCCGGGCCGAAACCGCCGGGCAGGCCAGGGAATACATTTTAAATCTAGCCCGGGAACAGGGCATTAAAACCATCGTCAAGTCGAAATCCATGGCCAGCGAGGAAATCCACCTGAACAAGTGCCTGGCCGAAGCTGGCATGGACGTGGTGGAAACCGATCTGGGAGAATGGATCATCCAGCTCTGCGGACAGCGTCCCTCCCACATGGTGCTGCCTGCCATCCACATGACCAGGGGGGAGGTGGCCGGGGTTTTTTCCCGGGAAACCAGGGAGGATCTTCCGCCTGATATCCCGCGCCTGGTCAAAGTGGCGCGGGAGAACCTGCGCCAGAAGTTTTTAAAGGCTGAAATGGGTATTACTGGCGCCAATATAGCCGTGGCAGAAACCGGCACGCTAGTGATGGTCACCAATGAAGGCAACGGGCGCCTCACAACGACACTTCCCCCGCTTCATGTGGCCATTGTGGGCCTTGAGAAACTGGTGGCGCGCTTCAGTGACGTGGCCCCCATTTTGGAAGCACTGCCCCGCAGCGCCACTTCCCAGCAGCTCACCAGCTACGTGACCATGCTGACCGGCCCGGCCCCGGCGGTGGACGCTTTTAACACCCCTGTCCAAAAAGAAATGCATATTGTCCTGCTGGACAACGGTCGCACCGAAATGCAGCGCGATTACGTCTTCAAAGAGGCGCTTCAGTGCATCCGCTGTGCCTCTTGTTTGAACGTGTGCCCAGTCTTTCAGCTGGTCGGAGGGCACGTTTTCGGACATGTTTACACCGGTGGTATCGGCACCATTCTGACAGCGTTTTTCAACGGGATGGAGAACGCCGCCGAGATTCAGACCCTCTGCCTTGGCTGCGAGCGGTGCAAGGATTTTTGCCCCGCCAAAATAAACCTGCCCCGCCTTATTTCCAAGCTGCGCACCCGCGTAACGCGTGAAAAAGGTTTGCCCCTGACCCAGCGGTTGGTCCTGAAAAACGTGCTGACCAACCGCCAGCTGTTCCACGCCCTCCTACGCGCCGTATCGGCAGCCCAGAAACCTTTTGTAAAAGAGGGAACCATGCGTCACCTGCCCTTCTTTTTGGCCGGGCAGGCGGGAGTGAAAAATCTGCCTGCCATTGCGAAGGAGCCCTTGCGGGACAGGTTCAAAAAGAACGGTGGACGGGAAGCAGAAAGGAACGCACTCAGGACCGGTCTGTTTGCCGGTTGTCTGTCCGACTTCATCTACCCGGAAATCGGCACATCCATGGTCAAGGTGCTCGAGCACGTGGGCTTCGAGGTGGTGTTCCCCCAGGGGCAGACCTGCTGCGGCTATCCGGCCCGGCAGTTGGGGGCGCCGGAGGTTATGGCGGATGTGGCCCGACAGAACCTGGAGGCCTTTGAGTCAGCCGGAGTTGACTATATCCTGACGCCCTGCCCCACCTGCACCCATTCTCTGAAGAACGTTTACCCGGAACTGCTGGCGGGAGATTCAGCGCTCCAGGTCCGGGCCGCAGCAATGGCCGGAAAGGTCTGCGACTTTGCGGAATTTGTTTACCATCAGGGCAAAGGCGGCTTAGTGCAAAAGCCTGAGTTCAAGCCGCTGAACAAGAAGGTGACCTACCATGATTCCTGCCACCTGAAGCGTAGCCTGGGAATTACGGTAGAGCCCAGGGAGCTTTTGAAAATGGTCGGGGCGGATCTGGTGGAAATGTCCTTTTCCGACCGTTGCTGCGGCTTCGGGGGCTCCTATTCCATAAAATACCATGAGCTCTCCGCTCATATCCTCGACCAGAAGCTGGCGTGTATCCAGGAAACCGGGGCCGATCTGGTAGCCGTGGAGTGCCCGGGCTGCCTGATGCAGTTGAGGAAGGGGTTGGCAGACAGGGGCCAAGGGGCTCCCGAAGCAAAGTTTCTGGCGGAGATTCTGGCGGATCAGCTATAAGCTTTGTTTCTTTTACTTTAAACTCATGGCCAGGAGTTCCGCGGTATGAAAAACCCTTTTTCCCAGTCCTTCCTGGGCGAACCCGTCCTCTAGCTGCATTCGGCAGGCGCTACAGCCGGTAACCACGGCATCTGCTCCGGTACCTGAGATATCCGCCAGCTTGTGCTTTAAAATATTATAGGAGATGTCGTAATGGGTGAAGCTAAACGAACCCGCGTTGCCGCAGCACCGCTCCGGTTCCCTGAGTGGGACGAAGTCCAGGCCGGGGATGGTGCGGATGATTTCAAGCGGCTCTTTGGTTACACCCAGTCCCCGTCCCAGATGGCACGGTTCGTGATAGGTTACCCTCATGGCCAATTCTTTCAACAACTGTCGGTTAAACGGGGCCACATTCCAGGCAAAATCCGCGATGTCGCAGGTTTTTGCCGCCAGTTCCCTGGCCTTACCGGCGTAGCCCGGCGCCCCGTCCAGGAGTTCGACGTACTTTTTCTTAAAGGACTCACCGCAGGTACCGCAGGCAACCACCACAGCATCCACGTCCAGTCCGGAAAACAGGTCGATTTGGGAGCGGGCCATCTGCTCCGCCACGTCCATTACGCCGTTTAAGGCCAGTGGCGCGGCGCAGCAGTGTTGTTTCCAGGGGATTAACACGGAAACACCGCTTTTGGTGAGGATCTCCACAACAGCCCTACCAGTCGAGGGGTAAACGTAGTTGACCAGGCATCCGGTAAAAAAGGCTACTTTGCTTTTAGCACCGGGCACAGTCACCGACTCTCTCATTCCGTCCCGGAAGGTCTTAGGTGACAGGGACGGCACGACCCGCCGCAGATCTAGGCCGAGGGGGAAGCGGGGTGAAAGGCCCCCGGAAGGGTGGGGCTGAAAAAGTAGGCCCTTTGCCAGGGTGGCGGTTTTAAGACCCAGGTCCAGCAGACCCTGGTTTTTTAAGGCGGCAGCCATGAGCTTTTTAAAGGCGGGAGAGCCCCCGTTCCGGACCATCACCGCCCGGGCGGCTAGAAAGATCTTGTCAATTTGGATGCCGCAGGGACAGGTAGCGTTGCAGGCATAGCAGGTCAAACATTCGAAACGCTCGGCCAGGGTGGGCGTATACTTGATTTTGCCCTGCAGAACGGATTTGGCCAGAGCAATTTTGCCCCTCGCCACAGAAGACTCAAAGCCTGTTTCCTGGTAATAGGGGCAGGTGGCCTGGCAATTGCCGCAACGCATGCAGTTGGCTATTTCCTCTTCAACGGCAGACAAATCGAAATCGTGGTTCACTTCCGCTCCTCTCTGCAGGGTACCATTTTGCCGGGGTTCAAGAGATATTCCGGGTCAAGCGCCTCTTTGATCTTTTGCAGCACCTGTACACCTTTTTCACCGTATTCCCATGGCAGATAGCGTGCCTTGGCCATCCCGATGCCGTGCTCACCGGTCAAGGTGCCCCCCATGGAAAGAGCGGCCTTAAAGATCTCGTCCACCGCCCGGTGGACACGCTCCATTTCTTCCTGGTCCCTGGAGTCGGTCAGGATAGTCGGGTGTAGGTTGCCGTCTCCGGCGTGGCCGAACGTGCCGATAGTCAAATTATAGCGTCGGCCAATGTTCTGGATTGCCAGGAGCATCTCCGTAATTTTACTGCGGGGTACTGTCGCATCTTCCAGGATAGTGGTGGGGCGCTTTCGGGCCAGGGCGGGCAGAGCGGCGCGCCGGGCCGCCCAGAGTTGGTCACGTTCGTGGTCGCCGGCCGCCGTCTTGACCACGCCTCCATTTCGGGTGATAACCTCCCGGACGGTAGCCGCCTCGCGCCGGACCACCTCGGGAATCCCGTCCACCTCCACCAAAAGAATCGCCTCGGACTCCGTGGGTAATCCGATCTGGGCGTGGTTTTCCACCGTTTCCATGGTTACCCGGTCCATAATCTCCATGGTAGCCGGGATGACTTTACTCCTAATAATTTCAGTAATAGAGCGCCCGGCCGTGGTCAGGTCCGCAAAGGTTGCAAACATGGTTTCCCGCGTTTCCGGTGCGGGAATCAGGCGAACGATGATTTCCGTAATTATGCCCAGGGTGCCCTCTGAGCCTGTAAATAGCCGGACCATGTCGTAGGCGGTAACATTCTTAACCGTCTTACCGCCGAACCGGGCGATATCACCATTGGCCAGGACCACTTCCAGACCCATCACGTAGTCCCTGGTCACGCCATACTTAAGCCCCCTTAAACCCCCGGAGCATTCGGCCACACTGCCGCCCATGGTGGCGGTGGCCATCGACCCCGGGTCAGGCGGGTAGATCAGACCGTGAGGGGCAATGGTATTGTTCAGAGTCTGGATGATGACACCAGGCTGCACGGTAGCCGTAAGGTTATCCGGATCTATTTCCAGGATTTTATTCATTTTTAAGGACGACAGCACAATACCCCCCCGTACCGGAACCGTTCCCCCGCTCAGGTTTGTTCCTGAACCGCGTGGGTAAACCGGCATCTTATACCGATTCGCCGCCTTTATGACTTCGGCGACCTGCTCTACGGTCATTGGCGTCACCAGTAAGTCCGGCAGGTGTTCCGGTAGGTCGGCCGTTGCATCAAAGGAATAGCAAATCAGGTCTTCCTTGGCAGTGATCACGTTTTCTTTTCCCAGAACGCTGCGGAGGGTGTAAATGGCCTCTTGCACTGACATCGGATCAACCCCTTTTTATCAAATTCATGTTCTGACTGTGCTGCCCCCGGTGTCATAAATGTCTAAGAATATGAAAAGGTTTTTGTTCGATGGGAATCGGGGTTGCTTTGTGGCGGAATCGTTCTTTATAATAGAGCATAGGCGATTTGAAAATCTTGTGGAATGTAAAAGAGGTATTCTTGTTATGATTAAGCATGTAATTTTTGATTTTGACGGGACAATCGTTGATTCAATTAGTTTATCTATTGAGTTATTCAACGAACTGGCGATTAAATATAAATTTAACAAAATTGTCAATGATGAATTGGAATACTTGCGTAGTTTGTCATTTATGGAGCGATGCAGGGCGGTTAAAGTGCCACTCTACAGAATCCCCATGCTTGGAATTGAGATAACTAGAAATTATCGAAAAATAATAGGTGAACTCAGGATTTTTGAGGGCGTCTATGATGTTATCCACTGGCTTAAGGATGAGGGCTTGGAGTTAAGCATTATTTCATCAAATGCACACGAAAATGTTAAAACATTTCTTAGGGAAAATAATATTGATGTATTTGATGGAATCTATTGTATCAGAAACATATTCGGCAAGGAGAAAGCCATTGGCAAGTTTATTAAAAGACATAATTTAGAAAGAGATGAGGTTGTCTATATTGGGGATGAGTACAGGGATATAATGGCATGCAAGATCAACGATGTGAAAGTAATTGCCGTAGCTTGGGGGTATGATTCCATTGATATGCTGACCAAGGCCGGTCCTGACTATATCGTCGAAAGCCCCCCTGAAATAATTCAATTTCTATCCTCGCGGGCAGTTTGATCAAACAGCTAATTAGACATTCAACTTACCAAAATACCACCACCAGAGGCGGCTGATTTTGTTTCTCAGATTCACCCCGGGGTAGTGCTTTTTCCCCGCAGTTTCCTGCACAAAAATAATATCATGCCGATCCGCGCCTCTAAAATATTCAAATTCCAGATACACGCATACTTTTTCTCCCGGAGCTAAAATAGTAGACAAGGGGACAAGTACACGAGGACCCATCCCCGTGCTTTTCGGGTAGCGAATGCCAAACCCGGCTATTCTGACAGGCGCTCTGCCTGTATTGAAGGCTGCCGCTTTGACCCTAGTTTTGCAGGCGATATCGGTATCGCTGCAGGGGGTTGCTCTGGACCAGTTTACTCTAATCGTCAAAGAAAGCACTCCTTTTGCCTCAATATTCGGCAAAACAGGGGTGTTTCCTCCCATGATAAAACGATCAAAACCCGTTAAATTACATGAATGGCTGCTCCATAATAGGAAACGATAATATTAATAAAATATGATTGACGTCAGGAGGTTTTTGATCTTGGAACAATTGCCAGAACTATCCGAAACTCTAACAGCATTTCATTCAGATTTGAACAGGATTCAAACCATGGCCGGAACCCTCTCCCAACTGGACCGCCAGCATTACAACGACCTAACCAAGTATGAAGATAAAAGGCTGACGGGAATTGCTGTGGCGGAGCAAAACAGCTCCAGGCAACTGGGGGAAATTAAGCAACTCTGTATTGCCATGGCCCAAAAGATTGAAGAAATTCAGCAGTCTATGGGGCAAAAATAGGAGGGATAGAACTTGGGTATATTATCCAGGCTCTTAAGGGGCGCTGCCAATGAGGTTGCCGATGACGCTGTCCGGACCATGGTAAGGGACCAGTATACTGAGAACCTTTTCGATATGATTCCGGTAGCCAAAAAGGTAAACCCGATCAACCTGGCAGAAATTGTGATGAGGGCCGCCCAGGGAACTCCGATTCCGCGTCCGCTGGGTAGCCACCTGCGCCTTTCGCCCTGGGAAAAACTGTTATTCAGTCCGGTTCACCTTTTTCGTTTCCCCACTCCCGAGGATGTCGGCATCAACACCTCTGTTAAAATCGGGCCCGGGGCAAGGAAGCCGCTCAACATTTCCATTCCTCTAATCATAGCAGGTATGTCCTACGGCGGGGCATTGAGCAAAAACGCTAAGATTGCCCTGGCCAGGGCCGCGACAATGGTTGGGACTGCCACCAATACCGGTGAGGCAGGTTTGATGGAAGAAGAACGAGAGGCCGCCCAGTTATTAATTGGCCAGTATAACCGGGGCGGGTGGCTGAATGATCAGGAAAAGTACTCCCGTCTTGACGCCATCGAGATCCAGTTGGGTCAGGGCGCCCAGGGTTCGACACCCCAGCGCTCTACGGCCAAAAACATCGGCGAGGAATACAGGGAAGTGTTCGAACTGGAGGAAGGTCAGGATGCGGTCATCCACTCGCGCCTCCAGGATGTTAACACCCGGGAAGATTTTATCCATTTGGTAGGTAGGTTGAAAGCAGAAGTCGGAATTCCCGTCGGCCTTAAAATCGCGGCAACCCATCACCTGGAAAAAGAAATGCAAATTGCCCTGGATGCGCAGTGTGACTTTATAACCGTAGATGGCGCCGAGGGGGGCACACATGGCGGGCCTCCGACCCTGCAGGACGATGTGGGCCTGCCGACCCTCTTTGCCGCGAGCAGGGCAGCGCAGTTTCTAATCAAAAAGGGTGCCAACCGGGATGTTAGCCTGATCGCCACAGGAGGTCTGGTAACGCCCGGGCAAATGTTGAAGGCAATGGCCCTGGGAGCTGACGCCGTTTATATCGGCACAGCTGCGGTTATGGCCATGATTGGGGACCAGATGGCCAAGTCCCTCCCTTTCGAGCCACCTACAGACCTGACAGTTTACACCGGCAAGTTGACGGATCGGCTGGACGTGGATAAATCGGTTCAAAACTTGTTTTATTTCCTGAACGCCAGTGTTCGGGAAATGGAACTCGTAGCCATAACGACGGGTAAAGTTTCTCTGGGAGACGTTAACAGGGACGATCTGGTTACCCTGGACCCGTTTTTGGCGAGGGCACTAAAAATTGATCTCGGCTTTGTTTCACCCGAAAGCCAGGCCGCCTTTTTTAGTGAATCCCTAACACCGGGAGCTTTTCAAACAGAGTTCAAGGAGGTCACGGTGCATTAAGCGGAGTGATTAGTTTGGGCGCCTTACTCTTAACTTTATTGCTTTTTAATCCTGCTGCTGGCGCTGCGTCAGCAGCATGGCTGTCTTAGATAAAATGAAAAGTAGAAGGCAAAAGTGGAAGGCCGGTGGTTTGCTTCCATCCCATGCGGCCTTCACCTGCTTCTTGAATTTATAGGGCTTAAAGGTCTATGATCTTGTCTGGTTGACCAGTGGGCTTCCTTTTCTGAAACCATTTTTCACTTTAATTTACAGGAGGACTTCTGGAAGTCATAAAGAATATTTTTTTAGAAAGGAGGGCGTCTAATGAGATTTCGTATCTTAGCATTGGTTTTAATGATAGTAATGCTTGGATCGGTTGGCTGCAGTTCAAAAAAAGATCAAAAAAAGATTGAATCCGAGAAGGATCTACCAGTAAACCAGAACTACAGTGTCGTTGACACCGACCCCGATGTTATTACAGCAGACAGTTTTATTAAAAGCCTGAAGGACTGGACCATCCGTCTTGAAGCTATTGCACAGAAAACCAGTGATGCTCACAGCCGCTGGCTAAGCGGCAAATTGAACACTGAAGACTACCTGGTTACACTTCAAAATCTTCAAAGCGAAATCAAAGCTCTGAGTTTAGAAACCGATTATAAAAAATATATTTTAAGCGAAGAGGAAAAAGAAAGCCTGGCCTTCAAGCAAATTACAAAAGAATATAGCAAGGCCAGCAAAGACATCAATGATTTTTTACACAGCATTCACCTCCCGGACGATCAGATTAAAGAAAAATACAATGCGTTAGTCGAGGACGCGTATAAAAAGGATATCAGCGAACTAAAAAATAATTTAAAAATATAGCTTACACCTCCTCCCCAAAGGGAGTTTTTTCCCCTCAGTCCAGGTTCGTGGGCAGTGCTTCATGACGATTTGATGTTACACCGGGCGGTAAATGTTCCGGTTCGTGACAGCCGTAAAAAGGTAGCCTGAAGCGGAAAACACTCTCCTTTCTTAACAAAATCTTGACAATCCCTCGACGGTATCTTGACAACCGGCGGGTATAATACGGTTAATCAAATAAATGGAGGTGTTCGATTTGACCGTCAAAAAGATCTTTGTAGTACTGGGTATTTCAGCCCTGTTGCTGACCTTCAGCGCGGCTGCTTTTGCCGCAGGCGGGCCGGGTCAGGGTCGGGGCCAGGGCCAGGGCCAGGGCCAGGGCAAAGGCGCGCAGGTAACGGATCTAGCTAGGGGAGGAATGGGACAGGGTCTCGGACGCACTGCCGGCTCGATGTCCGCCACCGTTGCCGGTTTTCTCGGCATCAGCCAGGAAGAACTGGTTGCTGCCCGGCAATCCGGTAAGTCCCTGGTGCAGGTAGCAGCCGACTACGGCAAAACGGAACAAGAGTTAATTGACTTGATCATGAAGGAGCGCATCGCCCAACTTGACCAGTTGGTAAGCAACGGTAAACTGACCCGGGACCAGGCCGGCCTGCACAAGACAACTATGGCCGACCGCATTAAGGCCAACATCAATCGCACCACGGTTGGGCCGGCCGGAATGGGCGCAAACAACGGGTTCAGCGGCGGTAAGGGTTTTGGTAAGGGAACAGGTGTCTGTCCCTATCTAAACGCGCCGGCCCAATAAGTGCTCTATTATTGCCTTGAGTACTAAATTACTAAATTAGAAAGTCCGTCTCGTTCACGAGACGGACTTTCTAATACCTTCAAGAGCAAGGCAGTCCGGGAGTAATAATCCATATCACGATGTGCGACTATTCTGAAGACATAATTTTCATTTTCTGGTGGAGAATTGCGGCAAGAATGTCTTAGTTGTGAAAAGGTTCAATTAATTATTAACCAGTACTTGTTAATATCAATTTCTTTTGATATGCTGCACTTATGGGAAACACAGAAAAGATTGCAAAGGCATTAAGCGATCCAATACGATACCGTATCTTAAAGATGCTGGCAGAGAGCAGCACAGATTGTTGCTCCCTGCCCGGTGAAAAAGGCCGGCCAGGCCTATGTAATTGTGAATTAATGGAGAGTTTGGGCATGATTCAGTCCAGGGTTTCTTATCATCTGAAGGAGCTGGCTGAGGCCGGGCTGGTAAATGAGGAACCGCGGGGCAGGTGGAAGTTTTACCGCCTGAACCAGGAAGCCCTGAGACAGTATCTAGAGCAGTTAATTGGGGATTTTAAGTTGGGATAATTTTCTTATCTCATGCATCAAGAATACTTGATATTAGGAGGGAACTAATTTGACAAAGGATATCCGTGAAGTGATTCGGCTAAAGTATGCCCGGGCTATCAGCCAAAAAAAAGGTTGCTGTGGTGACAGCCGGGGGGGAGGCTGCTGCGGGAGCCCTCAGGGTCCTGCCACGGAAGCTATAACAGGCGGCCTGTACCGGCCGGATGAGGTGGGCGACCTGCTCCGTGAAGCCGCCGACGCATCTTTCGGATGCGGTAACCCGACAGCCCTGGCGGAACTGCGCCCCGGGGAAGTGGTGCTTGATCTGGGCAGCGGGGCTGGTCTGGACGTGCTGCTTTCCGCCCGCCGGGTAGCCCCGGGTGGAAAAGCTTACGGCCTGGACATGACCGATGAAATGCTGGCTGAAGCCAGGGCCAACCAGGAAAAAGCCGGTATTCAGAATGTGGAGTTTCTAAAGGGGCATATTGAGGAAATCCCCCTGCCCGAGAACACCGTGGATGTTATTATCTCCAACTGCGTCATTAATCTCTCCGTAGACAAGGACAGGGTGTTGCAGGAAGCCTACCGTGTGCTGAAGCCCGGTGGCCGGCTCGCCGTTTCGGATATCATCCTGACCCGGCCCCTGCCCTGCGAGGTGCAAAAGAACCTGTTGGCCTGGGCGGGCTGTGTGGCCGGCGCCATGCTGGAAAAAGATTATCGGTATAAACTGGCCGCCGCCGGCTTTAGGGATATTGGCCTGGAAGTGACCAGACGCTACAATCCAGACGCAATACTGCAAGGCATATCTGAGGCCGCTCGCCGCGAGGCCGATGGAGCAGTGGTCAGCGCTTTTATCCGGGCTAGGAAACCCGCCGCCCTGGTCAACCAGTAAGAAGAAGCAATTAATGCACGATTGGAGAGGCCTTCTGATCAAAGGGGTTCGTCCTCAGGGCAAAGGAGAAGAGATAGGGATAGTGCTTTTTCAGGTACTGCATGTAGGACAGCCATTGTAAAGCCAGGTGACTATAGGCCCTGTTGATGTCGTCCTCCAGGTGCTTTATGTCGGTGTCGGGCAGGTCTTTGAAGTCCTGCCTGCGCTCCAGTTCCTCCGCCAGATGAAAGACGGCCCGAAGCAAAGCGGTAAAGGACTCGTGTTCCAGTAAAACTGGATTTTCCAAAAGTCTCAGAAGGAAATCCCTTTTTCCCGCCAGCCAGTGCTTTAGTTTCTCCATTGCAACCTTTTGGACATCGACTTGATAAGAGTAGTCTTTAAGCGGGGTGTTTTTCAACAAAAAATCTTGGTCAGACCAATTAGCATTCACCAGAAGATGTTCCCTGATTTGGTCAAGCCTGGGATCCTGGTCTGAAAAATAGGTTAACAGCAGTGTGCCTACCTCGCTGAAAAACGTTCCAATAACCATATTGAGCTTTTCCATCCTGTCCCGCTTTGCCCTGATGCTGAGCAGCTTATTGAGGATCAGGGTCACAAGGAGGACATTAATCGGGAGAAAGCCCAGGGCATTGAAGACATAGTTGTAAGTGTTTACCGGATCCCCCAGGGTAATATATTTTGCCAGGTAAACGGCTGCCGAAAAGGCGATGAGGGATATTCCAAGCTTTGCTTCCCAGCTTATGCGTTTCATTATGCACTGCTCCTTTCAATGGATCTTTAATTCTAGATACTTGTAAAGAAGCCCTACCGACACAATAAATATTTTAGAAACCATTTTGACATCCCGTTCTATATATTAAAACAAAAGCTTTCAAGCTAAGACAACCCGGCATAAAGCACAGGGTTGTTTTTTAGAGCAGAAACCCCAGGCTTCTAAATTGTTTTTGGTATAATTTTTTTCGTCCTCAATAAACATTCTACTAAATTAATTAAATTAGGGGGGGATACTTCTGCAAGGAAAAACAACACACACACCGGATATGCTAAGGTGCGGCTACCCTGCTCCTTATCCGCCTGTCCGGGTCATGGCGCCTAACCGGCAGTACGCCGAGCTTCTACTGGAGGACTACACCGGGGTTGTCAGTGAAATCACGGCCATAGAACAGTATTTGTATCACTACTTTGTCCTCAAGGCGATCAATCCGGAAGTGGCCAATTTGTTGGAATGCGTCTCCCTGGTGGAAATGCATCACATGGAGCTGCTGGCTGATACCATCCGCCTCCTGGGAGTTAGCCCGCGCTACCGGGTTATTCGTAATAACCAGGAGGTTTACTGGAGTGGTGCTTATGTTTATTATGGTCTGAGCCTTTGCGACATGCTGGCGGCGGATATCGCGGGAGAATGGGCTGCCATCGCTTTTTACCGCGATCACCAGCAAAGGATTGCCGATCGCTATATTAAAGAACTGCTGGAAAGGATCATCCTTGACGAATACCACCATATCAAATTGTTTAACGAGGTTATGCAAAAATATTGCAAGTAAATGCGGCTGTCAGGCTGATCGCGTCCCGACAGCCCGTACTCGCTCGATTCCCGTCAATGATTATCCAGATCAGTGAAGATCCTTAAAATGAGATCTATTTAGTTTCCGGCTAAAAACAGTGGCGCACTTGTCAGTACCGGATCTGCAAAAAAGAACGAAATCCTGCAGAGTTAGCCTTTATGTGCAGGATTTTTTTCGTTTTTGCTTAATTACTTACGTTAATGAGTTCCTGAAAGCAGGTGGAATATTTGACTGGCAGCCCCACTTTTTTTCTGGCCGGGAATATAGCCAAACAAAAATGGTGCCATTTTGAATCGATTATCCGGTGCAGGGAAAACGAGGAAATCGCCCGCCGCAACGTAGAACAGATCAAGGAACGCGGCGGTGGGAGTAATTATTATGAGATACCGGTGGTTGAACCTTCGGTTTACGTTATTCCCAATCTAAAATCACTGCTTCCTATTAATAGCAAGTCTGGTTTTTTAACTCCGCCCGGGGAGTCTTTTGAAAAGGTGCTTAACCTGGAAACCGGTGAGGCAGCTCTTTATGCCAAACTGGATGCCGCCAAGTTTAAGAAGCATTTTGGTGAATTTCATGAACCTGTAAAAATTACCTACTCACAATGGCGTACCCTTTCTGGCAGGGTGTACCCTCTGCATGAAACGGGCGACCTGGAAAATTCAGAGTTCGCCGAGAAGTACCCGACTGTTAAAGCCTTCTGGGAGTGGGAAGGTCATTGTATTGTCGGAATCCCGGACGGGCTTACAGACGAATTTGTGTATGAGTTTAAGTCAGTCAGCAGCTACTACCTGCTGCACTATCTTAAGCCTGTGGCCCAGGCCCAGGCCGGGCTGTATGCCTACTTCCTGGACCGGCCGAAAACCAGGGTGCAGATCAGGGTCAAGCAGGCTAATAAGATTGAAACTTACGAACAGAAAAGTAGTCCGGACAATGCGGTGGAGTTGCTCAAAACCATGGCTGCGCTGCTTGAGGGCGAGATCACGCCGCTGCCCCCGGGGATTGCCTGGAAATGTAAAAACTGTACCTTCAGGACGATCTGCCCCCATGTAAGCCCCGCCTAGAAAAGGCGATTTGCTAAAACATACACAGGTAGGTTTCTGGGAGTGTCCCGGTGAATTTATTTTATGGGTAGTTGCCAATGCCGCGAGTGGCGCCACGAATCATATTTTAAACCTTCCAGTTTCTCTAACTGCCATGGGGCGGGTTCAAATAACGGCTGCCTGAATTCGCGTCCATCTGCCTTTTTTTTAGGTTTTCCAGGATGTCCATGCTTTCTTCCATTTGGCTTGCAATGAGTTGCTCCAGTAGATTTAAAAGAAGGAATATTTTATCATCCTTGATCCTGTAAATGACCTTAAGCCCTTCCTTACGCGATGTGAGAATGTTCTTTTTTTTCAGAATAGACAGGTGCTGGGATGTGTTAGACTGCTCTGCATCAACCAGCTCAATGATTTCACAAACACATCGCTCACCCTCCCGCAAGGACTGGAGGATATTTAAGCGAGTTGGATGGGCCAGGGCCTTTAAAAAATCCGATTTTTTCTGAGTAATTTTATCATCCATTGTATAAACCCCCATCATTTGATTTCTATAATAAGGGGTTTGTGAATCACCCTTATCTACTATAGTTTTTTTGAGGATACTTATAATATTTTTAGATTCTGGACTTATTATATTATATCCTGTTTACACACGGCAAGGGTTGGGGGGAGCCTACAGGAGATAAGCGCTTGCGCCAACCCGGTCAGGTAAACCGTTTATTGATTAAATCCGGTAATGAATATACAATGAAAAGGCGTAAGATTTAATGCGGAGGTGAAATTATGGAAATTAAAGTACTGGGAACGGGATGCCCGAAATGTAAAACGCTGTATAAATCAGTAACTGAGGTTGTTGGGGATATGGGTATTGAAGCGGAGATCAAAAAAGTGGAAGATATTAATGAAATTGTCGCGGCCGGGATCATGCTCACGCCTGGCCTGGTGATTAACGGCAAAGTTAAGGTTGTCGGCAAGGTTCCGGGAAAGGAGGACATCAAGAAGTACGTTAGGGAAGAACTATAAAGCAGTTATACTGGAAAACATTTATGTTCGCGTAAGTAAAAAACAAGCCTCCGCTGAAGGGCAACATCATAGTCAAATTATTGTGTTGTATATAGGGCCATAAGACCATAATAACTACAACATATTGCGGGGTTCTCTTGTGCCCGTTTTCTGAAAAAAGATTAACCTTTACATTGAAAAAAGGGACTGTTATAATTTTTCTAACAAAATATCGGTTGAGCAGTCAATTAACAATATAAATAAACCCGGTATAAAACTAGTTTTTATTTAGCCTCATTTTAATTTGGGATGTGATGCAATGATTTGTCATGGAAAGCTGCGCAAGTGGATAAAAATGTTTTTCGTGCTGGCAATCTTTGTTGCAACAGCTACGGTAGGGAACTTAAATCAGGCTTATGGCTGAGGGGAAACAACGAGACCGTCGGTCGAGACAAAAGCGGCCAACACTACTGTTGATTCCGCCGTTCTGAACGGATACATATCAAACTGCGGAGGGAAAATCGTTGAGTATGGCTTTTTCTGGGGCAATAACCAAAAAGTAAAGAATAAGCTAGTGGCGGGGACTGCCGACTTTGCCGCAGAATTTGACAAAGAGCTGAAGGCTTTGACACCGGGCAAGTATTATTATAAGGCTTTTGCAACTAACAAGGGAGGCGTCAGCTACGGGAAGGTCAAAGAGTTTAACATTACGGGGCCGGCCGGTGAGCCAAAAGCCGGCGATGCTATCCGTGTTGTTTTAGATGGTCAGATGCTCCAATTTGACGTCCCTCCGGTCATTGAAAACGACCGGACGCTGGTTCCGCTCAGGGTGATTTTTGAAGCGTTGGGGGCCGACGTGGAATGGAACGGTGAAACCCAAACCGTCACGGCAAAGAGGAGCGACACGGAAATCAAGCTTATTATTGGCGGTGAGGCCTACGTTAACGGGCAGGCTGTGGAGTTGGATGTACCGGCAAAGATTATTGAAGACCGGACTCTGGTTCCCTTGCGCTTTGTTTCGGAGGCGCTGGGTTGCCAGGTAGACTGGGACGGGGTTACACGGACCGTAAGCATTAGCGGGTAAGAAAAACGAGGTTTAACGGTACTAGTTTAATAGTTAACGGGGTTGCTGATAACAACCCCGTTTTACGATTTAATTAACCTCCCTGCTATTAGCGCCTGACTCCTGGCGAAGGATGTTCGATCTACCCGGGCCAACTTTTTCCTTTAAAACAAATAATTTAAACCTTTTTGCATTTCCCGACGTCTAAGATTAAGAAGAGTGTTTTACATATCCTGAAGTGTCTGATTTGTTTGTTCCAATACTCGTCAACAGCGGCAATATTCGTCGCAACTCTTTAATTAAATAGACATCCATGCCGCTGGAGCGACCAGCGGAGGATGAAAATCAGCGATGTAGGTTTAATTTCGATCGAACACGCACGTTAACGCCGAACTTGTTTGGGAGCCAATATAGCATTTGTGCGAATAAATTTACAACTACACTTTTAAAGGTAGCCCAGAATGTTATTTCCAGGGAAGTTCATGGTATGATAGATAGGTAAAATCTATCTATACCAACCCAAACATCGCATTTTATACCGATTATTTAACAGGAAAACAATGTTTTTGTACTCAAGTGATAGAGGAGTGTTTATTAGAACAAATGTATGGATCGAATAGCATCAAGTACCCGGACAGCCGAAAAATCCTGGCTCTCCTGGCCCTGGTCGCAGCCATCATTGCTGCCCGCGGCGCGGCCAATTACCTTGCCTACTTAGGTGTAACTTATTATGTAATATGTATGATGGCAATCCTGATAAACTTCCGCTGGACCGCCCATTTGCTCTGGGTCGGTGTAGGGTTCCATGTTCTGTTAACCGGCTACGCCCTCTGGAGCTGGCACACCGAGATGATCATCCCCTGCCACTATTGCCTGTGGGCGGCCGGCTTCGTATTGCTGGCGGCAACAGCTTTTTACCGGCTTCCTGCTGTGGCCCTGCCGGTTCTATTAATGGTGGGCGTATGGGCAGCCTGGCCCTATGCCTTTGGGGGCAAGGTCCTGGACGAAATAACTCAGCCTGCCGGTGAAGTAACGGTTCAGCCGGCGGTTACTCCAGCAGGAGAGCCTTCCGGTGCTACGGATAAAACTGATCCGGCAGGGGAGAGCTTGTCGGGAGGTCTTCCAGCAGTGGATTCAACGACTGGGAACCTAACACCACCAAAGCCTTCTCAATCCGCTCCCAGGCAGCTGGAGCCTGAGCCTGAAAAGACTGATAATAGCGGTACGCCGGCCCAGTCGACAGGCTCTGTGTCAGGTCCGGCACAGGAACAGGGTAGTGAGCCGGCCCAACCGGGCAGCATGCCTGATTCCGAGGGCGCCACTGTACGGCCGCAAGCTACGCCGGGTGACAGCGACACAGATAAGCCGGCAGTGGAAGAGCCGGACGTCAAACCTACAAAGGATCCAGGGGAGGATGAGCCCGATGAGCCGGATGAGCCCGATGAGCCCAAAAAGCCAACATCCGGGTGAGGAAAACCTTGCTGATCGCTTCCGTTGGAAGTGAAGGAATGTGGGATTCTAAAAAAAGCAATATTTGAGAACGGCACAAAGGCCGGGAAAATGCAAGAAAACTCCCCAAGGCGTTTGAGTGTCGAGGCAGGTTCTTTGCCCAGGATTAATTGTGTTCACACATTTAGGGGAGCGAAACATAAGCCTGATAAACGTATACATGTGATCCTTAAATGTCTTCAGTGAGCATTAGGCCTACCGATTGGTAGGTTTTTCCTTTTAATAAAATGGAGAGGAATTTCATCCACATAAACACATAATGAGGGCTTCTGCGATAAATGCTAGACTTTTAAAGGGGGTAAAAAAAATGATGATGGACAATTGGCTTGGCGGTATGGTAAGCGCTGTAGGGGTTTTAATTGGTTTGGTAACAGCTTTCTTTTATATCATTTTTTTACTTGCGGTCTGGAGGTTTATGAGAGCGCACGAACAGATGGCCAAAACGCTCAGGGAGATTGCCGACCATTTAAAGCCTGTATCCAGGGAACCTTAGATCGAAGCCCCCGGAAAGATCATCTTTAATAAAACAGCGCAAGTTAGTTGCTCAACTTGGAGTTAGAACCGGGGGTCCAGCTGCTTGCAGGCAATCAGGGCCTGACCCAGGGACAGGCCGCCGTCTCCGGGCGGTACCAGCCGTTGCTGGAAAACAGTAAAGCCGTTGTATTCCAGAACTAATTTGGCAACACCGAGCAAATACCGGTTCTGCCAGGTGCCCCCACTCAGAGCAACCCTGGATAGCCCGGTTTTTTCCCGGACCCTCCGGGCAGCCTCCAGAACGATGGCGATAATGGTATCGTGGAAGCGCCTTGCAATCGTGAGGGCGGCTGTGCCTCTGCTGATATCCGCGAGAATCGCCTCCAGCGCAGGCGCCGGGTTGACGGAGGCCCCCTGGAAGGTGAAGGGGTAGGGCCGGATTTCAGGACCTGCAGATCGGCTTACCGGACCGGCGGGAAACCAGGGGGCCAGGCTGCCCAGCAGCACTGCGGCCTCACCTTCATAGGTGTTCTCTGAACATAGTCCGAGGAGAGCCGCCACGGCATCAAAAAGTCTTCCGCAGCTGGAAGCCGGCGGGGAGTTGAAGCCGGCGGCAAGCATTTTTTCTACTGTTAAAAGTTCCTGCAGCCGGTCCGGGAAGAAGCTCTTTGCAGCAGCTTTCCCCCTTTGCCCTAAAAAAGTCATCAGGTAGGCGACGGCGGTCAGCCAGGGGTTGCGCACGGCCTGCTCGCCCCCCGGAAGGGGAACGTAGGCCAGGTGATATTCCCTTCTATAATGCCGGTAGCCGCCTGCCATGACTTCAAAACCCCGGAGGCGGCCATCCGGGCCGTAGCCGGTACCGTCCAGGATGATCCCGATCACTTCGCCTTCCACAACGTTTTCCGCCATGCAGGAAGCAAGGTGGGCATGGTGGTGCTGAACGCCTGGGTGAAGGCCGGCCCCAAGCTTTGCCGCCAATTCCCCGGCCAGCTTCGAAGACCGGTATTCCGGATGGAGATCACAAGCAATTATCACCGGCCTGACGCTGATCAGCCGGCAGAAGGTGTCCACGCTTTCTGCCAGGTTTTGCAGCCCTTCAAAGTTATCCACCTCGCCGATGTGCTGGCTCAGGTAGGCTCTGCCCCTGTGGACCAGGCAGAAGGCGTTTTTCATGTCGCCGCCGATACCCAGCGCGGCAGGGGTGCCGGGATCTACAGGGACGTCCAGCGGGAGCGGAACGCAGCCCCTGGAGCGGCGAAAAAACAGGCTTTCGCCGCCTATCAGCGCAGTGACGGAATCGTCGCAGCGTCGGACGATGTCCCGGTCGTGCCAGAGGAAGTAGTCGGCCATGCCTCCGAGCTGCTCCAGAGCTTGCCGGTTATCTGCCACCAGGGGTAGGCCGCCCCGGTTTCCGCTGGTCATGACCAGCGCGGGCGGACCCTCCTGCAAAAGGAGCAGGTGCAGGGGCGTGTAGGGGAGCATGACTCCCAGTGTATTGAGGCCGGGTGCAAGATTCGGGGGCAGGTTGCAGCCGGTCCTTTTTCTAAGCAGAACAATAGGTGCGGCCGGGGAGCGGAGGAGCTCCGCCTCGGGCTGTGTGAGGTGGCAGTGCTGCTCCGCGATTTCGAGATCACGAAACATAACCGCAAAGGGCTTGGTTGGCCGGTCCTTGCGGCGGCGCAGTTCGGCGACAGCTGTCGGGTTGGCGGCGTCGCAGGACAAATGAAAGCCGCCCAGCCCTTTCACCGCCAAGATCCGACCTTTCTTTAAGAAGTACCCCGCTGTTGTTAACCAGGCGCTTCCGTCTGACGCCGGGTGTCCCTGTCGGTCCACCAGGACCGCCTGCGGACCGCAGGCGGGGCATGCAGCCGGTTGAGCGTGAAACCGGCGGTCGGCCGGGTCCCGGTATTCCCGGGTACATTCCGGGCACATGGGGAAGGCTTTCATCGATGTCCGGCAGCGGTCGTAGGGAAGCGACTCGACGATGGTAAGGCGCGGCCCGCAGGCTGTACAGTTGATAAAAGAGTAACGGAAACGGCGGTCGCCGGGGTCTGCCAGCTCCTTCCGGCAGACCGGGCAGACGGCGAGATCGGGCGGCAGAGGGATATCTCCTGCCGCGCCCACACTGTTCAGCTCAATGAAAAATTCCCGGCAGCCCTGGACTGGAAGAACCTTTTTTATGATCCGATCAATACGGGCCGGGGGCGGCGGGCCGGTCTCCAGCTCGCGGTCGAATCCGGCAACCCTTTCCGCATCGCCTTCCACGTCGATGACCACCCCTTTGGCATCGTTATATACCCTGCCCCCCAGGCAGTATTTTGCCGCCAGGTTGAATACAAAGGGGCGAAATCCTACGCCCTGTACAGCGCCGCTGATCTTGAACCGGCAGCGTACGGGCTGTTCCGGCATCTAGTTATCACCTTCCTCCCAAAGTAACCTAGCAGATCCGCGGCAGGGGGGCGCCGGCCTGCAGTTCCAGGATCTTTGTACCGCCCAGGGCGGTTTTTAGATAGGCGCCGCCCTTGCCCGGGCGCGTTTCTCCAACCAGGGCTGCCATTCGCCCCAGGGGGTGTCTGCGCAGGAGGTCGAGGGCCGGGAGCGCTTCCAAAGGATCGACAACGGCCAGGAATTTTCCCTCGTTGGCCAGGTAGAGCGGGTCCAGCCCCAGTACCCCGGCCGCTGACCCGACCTCCGGCGCTACCGGTACGGCGGCTTCCTCCAGCCAGATGTCCACACCCGCCGCTAGAGCAATTTCTTTTACTGCTGTGGCCAGTCCGCCCCGGGTCAGGTCGCGTGCCAGCTTCACCCCCGGGCAGCAACCCAGGAGCTCCGCCAGGATCCGGTTAAGGGGGGCGCAGTCGCTTGTCACCCGGCTGTTCAGGTCCAGGCCAAACCGTTCGTTAAGCACCGCCATTCCGTGGTCCCCCAGCCTACCGCTGACCAGTACCATGTCGCCGGGGGTAATCCGGTGGCAGCCGAGGTCGATATTTTCCGGGAGCCAGCCTACGCCTGTGGTGGTAATAAAGAGTTTATCCAGGTGTCCCCGTTCCACCACCTTGGTGTCCCCTGCCGCAATTTCGACGCCGGCTTCCAGGCAGGTCCGGGCCATTGATGCCGCTACGTTTTCCAGTACGGAGAGGTTCAGGCCTTCTTCAATTATAAAGGAGGCCGCCAGGTAGCACGGAAGGGCCCCGCTCACAGCCAGATCGTTTACGGTGCCGCACACGGCCAGCTTACCGATGTCCCCACCGGGAAAAAAGAGTGGGCTGACGACAAAGGAGTCGGTGGTCAGGGCCAGCCTTCCCCTGCGGGGGGGCAGGATAGCGGCGTCCGCCAGGGGCCGCAATTTTTCACCGGTGAAGTGCTTGAGGAATAAACCCTCGATTAACTCCCGGGTCAGCGCCCCGCCGTCACCGTGAGCCAGGAGTATAATATCCGTATTTTTTCGGTGCATGCCAACCACCTCTTTCCGCGTGCATTGCTAATTATCTGTTTGCTCAGTTGCCTGCACAAGACGGTTCTTGATAACTGCAGGTGCGGTTTTAATCTCACAGAAAATTACTCCGACTTAACAACTTCGCTCAAGTTGGTAATAAATCGAACAGGCACCCTCCGTGGAGACCATGCAGGGGCCGGCGGGATGGACCGGTGTGCAGGCGTGCGCAAATAGGGGGCATTGCGGCGGGGCGATCCTTCCCATCAGCAAATCACCGCAGCGGCAGTCCTCCCGTACCCGGACAGGCGGAGTAGGCAGCGGGAATTTCAGCGCGGCGTCGTAGTTGCGATAAGTATGACGCAGGTTTAACCCGCTGTCCGGAATCGGCCCGAGACCGCGCCAAAGGGCCCGGTCGTAGTCAAAGCAGGCCTGGATCAGTTCCCTGGCAAGCGGGTTTCCATCTTCCCTGACCACCCGGGTGTAGCCATTGACCACGACCGGCTCCTGCCGCAGCAGAAGATCCAGGAGGATCAGGACGGCCCCCAGGATGTCAACAGGTTCAAAGCCTGTTACCACGGCCGGTACCCCGTACTTCGAAGCGATGAAATCAAAAACCCGACGGCCGGTCACCGCGCAGACGTGGCCCGGTAGAAGTAGGCCGTCTGCGACAGGTTCCGGGCCGGATAAAAGAGTGCGCAGGGCCGGTGGCACTTGCTTGTGCAGGGAGAGGACGCTGAAGTTGCGGAGCCGGCGCTGCTTTGCCTTTGTAATAGCCAGAGCCACCAGTGGGGTGGTGGTTTCAAAGCCCACACCGGTAAGGATAACTTCCTCGCCGGGGTTGGCCCTGGCCAGGTCTACCGCTTCGGTCGGGGAATAAATCACGCGCACCCCGGCGCCCCTGGCCCTTTCTTCTTCGAGCGAGGAAGCACTGCCTGGTACCCGGATCAGATCTCCGAAAGTAGCCACGGTTACACCCGGTAACCGGGCCAGGCCGATGACAGCATCCAGATCTTGTACTGCGGTGACGCAAACCGGGCATCCCGGCCCGCTGCGCAACTCTATGGTTTCTTTTAATAAGCTGCGTATTCCGCTGCGGGAAATGGCTGCGGTATGGGTGCCGCACACCTCCATCAAGAACGGGCGGCGCCCCAGGCGCCCTGCCAGCAGGTTAGCCCGGGCGGCCACCCGGGCCACCAGTTTGCGGGCTAAAGCGGGGTTGTGCAGTCTAACCAGGTCCGGCACCTAAAAGCTCCTCCAAAATGCGCATTTGCTTCCCGGCTTCTAAAAGATCAACCTTTTCGATGGCGTATCCTGCATGGACCATCAGGTATTCACCGGTTTTTACTTCCCCCACCAGCTGGGTTCCCACCTGTAAACGCAGCCCAAAGCTTTCGACAACAGCCCAGGATTCGCCGGGGCTTGCCTCTACTACACGACCGGGTACGGCCAGGCACATCCATCCCACCTCCCTGAGCTCAAGAAAACCATATTTCCCAATTTCACTAACGGTATTATTAGATCTTGATGCGAGTTACTTCCGGATGGTAGGCAGGGGAATCTGATGCCCGGCGTTTTAAGCCAGGTAAGCCACCTCTAGCCATGAAGAACTATAGTACCATTTTGGCCTCAACATTTCCCCGGCAGTCCAGCACATGGGCAGCGCAGGGCATGCACGGATCGAAGGAGCGGATGATCCGCCCCAGAATGGTGAACAGCAGGTCTGAAGTGGGAATCTCCGTACCCACCAGAGCATTTTCTGCCGGGCCACGCTGGCCGTGAGCATCTTTTGGGGAAAAGTTCCAGACCGTCGGTGTGATGATGTTGTACCACACGACCTTGTCATCGACAATTCGGGCACTGTGCAGGAGAGCGCCTCTCATTGCGTCCGTGGTAGCGGTTACCTCCGTTTTTATGGCCCTGTTTTTCTGACGGATAGGAGGCGGACCGGGCGTAAGTTTTTTCAGCCACTCCTGAACCAGTTCCGTCAGCAATAGGGTTTCCAGGGAGCGGGCACAAATCCGGTCCATGGTTGAACTTCCGCCGCTGTACCGACCGTTGATGATCATGCGGGCCAACGGACCCACCTGAAAGGGCAGGCCCGCATAGCGCACCGATTTAATCCAGGTGTATGCGCCGGGCTTAGAGGGGTTGGGCTTGAGTTCCTTTTGTTGAGGCTCCTGGCTGCCTGCTGTTTCAAACCAGGCATGGGAGATGTCCTCATGGATCCGCTCCGTCTGTGGGAGTGTGAGCCGGCCATCGGCCAGCACGCCATTTCTCCATAAGATTCGCTCATTTTTACTGCCGAATTTAAACAGCCCGAAAGACAAATAGCGGGCAGGTGCTATGCCAATCCGGTAATAGTCGCCGTACACGCGGGAAATCAGCTCGGTGTCCGGAATTAGAGTTCCTTTAACAAATTCACCAATATCGTGAATCAGGGCCTGCGCCCGGTTGATTTTGTCCGCCGTTGGGGCCACCGAAACACCTCCGTGCACGAAACTGTGCTGGTGGGGGGCCTTGCCCCCGAACAGGGCCAGGATTTCGTGGCTTCTCTGAGCGAATTTAACTGCCTCGAAATAGTTTCCTGCCAGGCGCCGGTTATCCTCCGGATTAAGCCGGGCGTCCATGAGGTTTTGACCGTGAAAGGGAGGGCGATCGGGCATGACCACGAAGTCGGGCAGGCTGAAAAGGTAAAAATGCCGAATGTGGTTCTGTAAAAAGTCCGCTGCGTACATGATGTTACGCAGGATCTGGGCGTTTTCGGTCAGTTCGTTGTCGTACAGCTCATCCAGCAGATAGCTGGCCGTGGCGCCGTGGGCCAGGGAGCAGATGCCGCAAACCCGCTGGGTCATGTAGACAGCGTCGGCGGCCTGGCGGTCGCCCATAATCCACTCGAAACCCCGGAACATGGTGCTGCTGGCATTTGCCTCTACGATCCGTCTTTCTTCGACCAGGACTTCTACGGACATAAGGCCGCTCAAGCGGGTAACGGGGCTGAACAAGTAACTCTGGTGGCTCATTGCGCATCTCCTTTCGGCCCCGGCATGGCTGGTTGGCTCCCGGCAGGCCTATTTTTTTCCGGCATGGGTTTGAAAAACGGGGTCGAACCGTCCGGAAAATCCTCGTTGGTGCAGCCAATGCAGGGAGTGTTGGCCCTGACCGGCCAGTTTACGTAGTTAATCCACTGCCGGTAGGGGCAGTCGGCGCCTGTTCTGGGTCCCATGCACCCGAGGGAAAACATGCACTCGATGTCCCCCAGTTTTTCCGCGAAGTCTTCCCGGTCGAAATAGGATCGGCGCTGGCAGTGGCGATGCACCGTAAAGCCGTAAAATAGGGTGGGCCGGCCCAGGTCGTCGAGTTCCGGCCTGCCGTACATCAAAAGGTGGGCCAGGGTCCCCACGAACCAGTCCGGGTTGACAGGGCAGCCGCTGACGTTGATGATTTCCCGGTTCAGGACATCCCGAACGCCAACGCTTCCGGTCAGGTTGGGCCGCGCCGCGGAAGGCCCGCCGAAACTGGCGCAGGTACCGACAGCCACGATGTGCTTTGCCAGGCTACCTAGCCAGGTCACCGCTTCCAGGGCGGTGATGGCCCTGGTTGCCGTGCGGGCTATGACAGTGTACAGGCCGCCGTCACGGGTGGGAACGGCGCCTTCCACCACCAGGGTGAACATTCCTCGGTAAAGGGCAGCGGCCTGCTCCAGTATAATGAGGGCATCCTGCCCCTGTGCAGCCATAAAAGTGTTACTATAGAGGAGATCGATCATTTCAGTAAAAACCCGCCCAAGGTAAGGGTATGTGGTATTCATAAAGGCAATGTTGTTGTCCCCGCTGTCGCTCGTCTCGATCCAGATTACAGGCAGCTTATATTTACGATTTTGAGCCAGGTGGCCCTCGACCACGGGCAGGATGGCTTTTGAAAGCGCGTGGCCGCCCCGGGTTGAAAGTTTTCTACAGAGGTCTGTGAATTGAACTTTTTCCATTTGAAAAACACCGCGCTTTTTTTATATTATATGGGCGGACCAAAAAACGGCCACAGTCGGTACCTTTTTAAAACCCAAAGCATAATGAAATAAGTATGAGTGAGCAAAGCTATGAAATTCTGGTATTGGGAATAGGTCATCTGCTGATGGCTGATGACGGCCTGGGTGTGCTTGCTGTGGAGGGACTCAGGAAAAAAACCTGGCCTCGGGATGTGCGAATCCTGGAAGCAGGTGTGTCTGCTATGTTGTTCCTGGAAGAGATCAGTCGATCGCAAAATGTCATCATCGTGGATGCCGTTCGAATGGGGGGAGTGCCTGGCAGCATTTACCGCCTTCATTTCCGGGATATCCCCTGCGTGGGAGACGGCTGGCGGGACGCGCACGGCTTTTCGCCGGTGACAGCGATTGAGATGGCCAGGGAACTAACAGGGCTCCCGTTCAATACGGTTATTTACGGCGTAGAGCCTTGTGCTATTGAGCCAGGGATTGGGCTTTCCCCGGCAGTGGCAAGTTCTCTGCAAACGGTGATGGATCGGGTGGAGGAGGAAATCGAAAGAATCCTAAGAAATTATAGAATATCTAAAATTTAAGATTTAAAACGGACGAAAAAAGTTGTACCGGCGGGGCTGGTTTTCACCTTTATGGCGGCGTTGTGCCGGGCGGCTATGCTGTAGCAGATTGCCAGTCCCAGGCCTGTACCGCTGTCTTTGGTAGAAAAGAAGGGAGTGCCAATCTTATCGAGCACACCCGGCTCAATCCCCCGGCCCTGATCCTCAAAGGCCAGAACAACTTCTGTGCCCTCGGAAAACGTCCTCATGTTCATGATTCCGCCTTGTTGCATGGCTTCCAGCCCGTTACGGACGAGGTTTAAAATCAGCTGCCGGATTTCCTTTTCGTCCAGGAGCAGGTCCGGAATGTCCTCCAAGGCCATATTAATGTATTTGCCGGAATTCATGGCTTCGGCTGCAAGCAGTGGGGACAGCGTATTAACAATATGGTTCAGGCTCTGTGCCTTCAGGTTGACAGGCCTGTCTTTAGCCAGGGAAATGAATTCGCTGATAATGGAATTAGCTCTGTCCAGTTCCTCGATCATCAGGGTAAAGTATCTTTTATACCGTGTGAATTCTTGTTTTCTCCCCAGGATCTGGAGGAAGCCGCGGACGGTGGTCATTGGGTTCCGGATTTCGTGGCCGATACCCGCGGCCAGTCGCCCTACCAGCTTCAGCCGTTCGAGGCGGACCAGTTCTTTGCCGAAAAGCTTAAACTTACTGACATCGGAGAAAAGGGTTACTCCCGCAATGATTTTTCCTGCCTGGTTCCTGATTGGGGAAGAGCTTGCCCGCATCGTTCCCCTTGTGCCGTCTCCCCGCAGAAAGTCAATTTCTTCGTTTAAGATGACCTCACCCGCCTGGATTGAGCGGGCCAGCGGCCATTCTCCGGGCTGATAGGCGCTTCCTTCACGATGGAACCCCTTGTACAGAGAGTATTCCTCCACGGAAGTACAAGACAGGAAAGGGTGTTTCCAGATCTCGGCCACTTTGTTGTTCCCCATGATGTAGCGCCCCGTTGGGGCTTCCGCAATAATCACTCCGAAGGGCATCTGCTCCAGTACTGCCGTCAGGAGCGCGTGTTTCTTCTGCAACTGCTCCAGCAGTTGCCTATATTCGTTCTGCTTCTTTATTTTGTCTTCGTACTTCATTAAAAACACCTTTGGATGATTTTTTATGTAGGTTTTCTGACAATGCCGGCGTATAACCTTCGGGAACAATGTCGAATAATATTAAACTGTAAAAAATATTTTCGCTTTACGATGATTTATATGGAATAAAAAACTGTCGTCATTGAGGGTTTCTTAAATAAGCGGCTGTACCCTTATACTGTCATCATGTATAATACTATTAGTTGTAAAATTTTATCGATTGATGGTGATCCAGGATGAAATGGAAGTGGCCGGCCCTCTGTCTGCTTATCCTCCTGCTTATGGGACCGGCAGTCGGGGCCTCTGGTTCGTCAGATTTTCAGGATATTGGAGATTCCTTTGCTAGGGAAGCTATTGTTGAGCTCGCCGAACAGGATATCGTCGGTGGGCTCAGCCCAGAGCAGTTCTGCCCCGGCCAAAAGATCAGCCGCGGTCACTTTGCGCTTCTTCTGGCCAGGACGTTGGGGATCCAGCCCATTATTCCGAATCAACCTGCGTTTTCGGATCTGCCGCGGGAATCAGCTGAGGCCGGCTGTGTGGAAGCGCTGGCTAAAATGGGTGTGATGGCAGGCACAGGTGACAACAAGGCAGGGGCCGGCAGCCCTATGAGGCGACAGGATGCCGCCGTGATCCTTTACCGCGCACTATCCGATCAAACGGGAGTGGCGCCACTTGACGGAAGGTACGTTGATCAAAGTCAGATTTCGCCCTATGCTGTGGAAGGAGTTGCTTTCGTCACCCGTCAGGGTCTGATGGCGGGAAGCGACGGATTCTTCCTTCCGCAGAGCGAATTAACACGTGCAGAGGCTGCCGTGCTGGCCAACCGCCTGTTTAAAACGAGAAGAGGGCAGGCCCTGACCGCGCTGCCGGTCATTTCCCCGCAAAACCTGGAAATCTGCCTGGGAGAGGCCCGGAAAATTGAGCCCGGCGCCGCGCAGAAACGACCAGCCTTTACGGCCACCTATGGCCTGGACGATCCCGACGCGGGCCGATTCTCTTCCGACGGCGTCTTTACAGCAAGTAAAAAAGCGGGAACGGCCACCATTACGGTGAACGCCGGTTGCAATGCCTACCCGGTTTACACAGATATCGGACCTTGCCTGGAGGCGGAAAATAAGGCGGGCTCAAGCTTTGTGCAAGAACTGCAGGAAGTGGAATGGGCGCATGACGCATCCTACCGGGTCGTTTCGCAGGAGCCTGATTCTGGTTTCCAGGAGAGAGAATACAGGCTCTATTCCGGTCCCGTGGAAGGGCTTGCTTCCAACAACCAGTCCTGGACCGGCTTCTTACGACAGAAGGGCCGGGATATTATCGTTGATTTGAAAGATTTCCGCCCTGTCACGAGAGTTTCCCTTGAGTTTATGCAAGACATGCAGTCAGGCGTTTTTCTTCCAAGCTCTATGCAATGTGAGGTATCCTCCGACGGCATGCTGTGGTATCACCTGGGGCAGGTCCGGCACGGAGTCGATCCCTCCGACACAGCTGTATTGAGCAGAAACCTGACGCTCACCTTCCCACCGGTCACTGCCCGCTTTCTCAAGCTAAGCTTTCCTGTGGACGTCTGGGTGTTTGCCAGGAATTTATCGGTAAAAGGGTACACAACCTATGCGGAAAAGCCTGCGGTTCTGGCGCACGCCGATCATCGTGCCGGCCAGGTTGCCGGCCCAATGCAGAAGACGGACGTCAAGGATATATTACTTGTCTATACCGGCAGCGGCGGTGAGGAAGACACCTGGACCGGTGCAGATTTTCTGCCGGTGGTGGCCTACCTGGACGCAGGGGGGAAGATCAGTGGGAAGATGTTCGACACGATGCTTTTTCTGCCTTACCATGGAATACCTGCTACCAGGGACAGTTGGGAGTCCTACCTGGAGGACCTATTCGCTCCGGGGAGGCAGTTGTACGCACTGGAGGAGGCTGCCGCAAAAGTAAACGGTATTAACGGATTCCAGGGAAATGAAAAGGTCATCCTGACCGTCCCTTACCCGGATCAGCAAGAGCAAGCATTTGGCAGTCTGGAAGAGGGCACATCGGTACTTTCTTTCTCGGAAGAGCAGGCCGGCAGGGAGCAGGCCCTGGAAAACAGGCTTTCAGCCGTACGCTGGTATTATCAAAAAATGATGGACCGCTGGCGGGAGGCCGGGTTTAAGCACCTTGACCTGGTTGGAATCTACTGGTACAAGGAGTATCTGGACCAGACCATCTCCGGTGAAAAAGAACTGGTGCAAAATGTTGCCCGCCTGGTTCGGGGAAACGGCCAAAATTTTTACTGGATTCCTTTTTACGGGGCCCAGGGATACGAGGATTGGAGATCCTGCGGTTTCACGCATGTTTTTCTGCAGCCCAACTATTACGCTGTTGAAAATCAGCCGGAGGAGCGCATGGAAAAGGCTGTGGAATTAGCCGAACGATACCGGACGGGTATTGAGCTGGAATATGATGATAAAGTGCTCTCTAACCGCTATTTTTATGATTTGTTTTACAAGCAGTTAAACAAAGCGCACCAGCTAGGCCTGGACGGCGAAACTGCTACCAACGCCTATTTTGCCGGGCTGAAAAAGGCAATGCTGGACGCCGCCCGCAGTAAAACTCCGTCTATCCGCGCGGTTTACGATGATTTTTACAAATGGATTAGCGGTAACTATACCCCGGCTCGTGAGGTTTCTGGAAGATAGTGAGCGGTAAACTGCATGGAATCACTCCTTGAGTGGATGATCCGGCTCCACTATAACGGGTTGCAACATTACAGCCCAGAAGGGAGGATTTGTGACTAATTTTTCGGGCTGGCTTGGCCTCTTGATATTGTTTACAACCTTAATTCCGTTTATTTTGCGCCGATTGCAGCGGGCGTGGCCCGGACGCCTGTTTTTTTCCCGCAATCACCATACACTGGCGCTGGCCTGCCTGGCGCTGTTGACGTTGCATGGTTTTTGGGCTCTTGCCGGCGGGAGGGGATGGGGTTGGGGGGCCCGGGCGCATTTTGCTCAATCAACACTTTCGGGGGTACTTGCCTGGCTTGCGCTTTTAGCCGTGATCATGCCGGCCCTGGCAGTTGGCAAGCAAAAACCGTTTCCAAGGACGCATTGCTGGGTGGCTCTGGGTTTGGGCCTGCTCGTGCTGAATCATGTTTTTTAGAGTTCACTTGGCTAAAAAAGAAAATCCCGACCGTTAAGCCGGGCAAAAGGAAGAATTTTTAGTGTAAGCATTAGTTAACACATATAATAATTAACACGGTTAACTATGTCAACAGGTATTTTATGGGATGGGGAAAGGACAGTCAAACTCTGGCCAGTTGAGATAATCAGGTAAATACAGGAACAAAAGGTTTGCAAAAAAACCTTTTGTCGTTATAATGGTAAAAGCTGAATTTATCACATAATGATTGTACTGCTGGTTTTTTTATTATAAAACAGGTGTACTTTCTCTTTTTTAAAGGG
>ENA-UOOH01000754-UOOH01000754.1-fermentation-metagenome-genome-assembly--contig:-NODE-754-length-34857-cov-6.519654_pt1 | contig 34857 bp, 31 predicted proteins | sample MGYA00245778_ERZ724025 | MGnify/ENA primary metagenome ERZ724025 (study PRJEB28704, sample SAMN03018313) | fermentation metagenome | biome: anthropogenic terrestrial biome; feature: soil; material...
TTTTCTCAGACGGATTAACCCCAAAAAGGGGGACATTTTCACAGTCCGTTGACACGCAGTCCGCGACTGGACTTGCGGCCCGCGTCCCAGCGGGAAATGGCCTCCCTAATGAGGGGCTCCGCGCCGGCAAGCGCCCGCGCCCGGTGAGACAGCCCGTTCTTTGCCAGCGGGGGCAGTTCCCCGAAGGTCCTGCCGAGCTCCGGAATGAGAAACACCGGGTCGTAGCCGAACCCGCCATGTCCGCGCGGCGCCCGAGCAATAGCCCCCTCCACAGTGCCCTCAGCCGAACTCACAGACCCATCCGGCGATGCCACAGCCACAACGCACACGAACCTCGCCGTCCTGTCGGCATCGGGAACATGCTCCATCTCGCGCAGCAGTCTCTCGTATCTGTCTTGGTCGGAAGCCCCTCGGCCCCCGTACCTCGCCGACATCACTCCCGGCGCTCCACCAAGAGCGTCTACCACTAGGCCGGAATCGTCGGCCATCGCCACCTCGCCCGTGAAAGACGCAGCCGTGACCGCCTTGATCACGGCGTTCTCGCGGAAAGTGGTCCCCGTCTCCAACACCTCAGGAGCTCCAGGATAATCGCTAAGAACCGACACGTCCACGGCCGCGTCCATATCCATCCGCGAAAGCAACTCGCGGATCTCCAAGAGCTTGCCCCGGTTCCCGGTGGCGACCACTAGTTGGGCCATCACATGCCGCCTCCGATGCCGCCGACGCCCCTTACGCCTATCCGCTCAGCCAGAGGCCCCAGCGCGTTGCGCTGGGCATCGCACAGCCAACCGATGCCGGATTCGGCCAGATCGAGCATGCCGGCGAGATCTGCCCGGCTGAAGGGCTCGCCCTCCGCCGTGCCTTGAACCTCAACTAGACGGCCGCCCGACGTCATAACCACGTTCATGTCGACACTGGCGCGGGAGTCTTCCGCATAGCACAGGTCCAGCGCTAGTTGCCCATCGACTAGGCCAACGCTGACGGCCGACAGGAAGTCGGACACAGGCAGCGGCTTTCCCTGCCACTTGTCCATGGACGCCAGAAGATCCACCAGAGCCACAAAAGCGCCGGTGATCGAGGCCGTCCTGGTGCCTCCATCAGCCTGAATCACATCGCAATCCACCCATATCGTGCACTCGCCCAGGTCGGCAGGGCGCATGACCGCCCTGAGCGACCGTCCGATGAGCCTCTGAATCTCCTGGGTTCGCCCGCCGATCCTGCCGGTGTTTCGCTCGCGCACAGTCCGTTCATGAGTGGAACGCGGCAGCATCGCGTACTCCGCCGTGACCCACCCGCGCCCGGTGCCCCTGCGGTGCATCGGCGGACGCTCGTCATAGGTGGCCGCGCATAGCACCCGGGTGTCCCCCACCTCAACCATGACCGATCCCGGAGCGTGCCTTATGTAGTGCCTTGTGATCTGCACTTGCCTGAGTTCATCAAGAGCCCTTCCATCGACTCGCATATCTTCCCTCCATCTTGCCGCGCGCTTCGAATCCCGGCGCGCGGCTACTGGCTTGCGCGCGAACCCCTGTCCCCACGTGATCAGGCCATGCTGATCCTCTCCGCTCTGCACGACTCCCATCCGAGGAGCGACTGTGCCAGACTCGCGAAGGCCTCTGGATCACCGCTGGTTATGAGGCGAGGCGGCGGCGGCGTTACGCTCGGCGCGCCGGTTAGCCAAGGGTTCCGCGCCAGCGCGGCCGATTTCACGGCGAGAGCCACCCGAAAAGCCGGATCGACCAGCGACACCGATGGCCCCACAATGGCACGAACCTCGGCATCCAGAAAGGGATAGTGAGTGCAGCCATACACGACCGAGTCGACGCGCGCAGCCAGGAGAGGCTGCAAGTAGCCGCGCAGAGCGCGCCTGACTGCCTCGCCCGATACCTCGCCTCGTTCGATCATGGGAACCAGTGAAGGGCAGGCCTGCTGCACGACGCGCGCTCCTGGGCGCAACAACGCTATCGCGTTGGCGTATGCACCGCTCTTAACAGTGTTGGCTGTGGCGATCACGCCAATCCTGCCCGAGTGAGAGGCCTCGACCGCGGCGGCGGCGCCGCATTCGATCATGCCCACAACAGGCACCTCGAACTGGCCTCGCATCGCGGGCAAAGCCAGAGCTGAACTGGTATTACACGCCACGGCCACGGCATCTACCTGCTGGCCCAAGAGGAAGTCAATGATCTCACGCATGAAGCGCGCTATCTCCACAGACGGCCTGTTGCCGTAGGGCATTCGAGCTGTGTCGCCGTAGTATATGATCTGGGCGCCGGGCATAGTGCGCGCGATCGCCCGCGCCACAGTGAGCCCTCCAATACCGGAGTCGAGTATCCCGATCTTCACGTACCGCATATAGCTATTATACTCTTTCCAGGGCCAAAATCAGTGCCCTTCGCCAACATGGCCTTCGCCGACATACCACCACTCATCAGCCCGACCCGTCTGCTCCGCCCGCCACTTGCGGAACATCTCACTACCAAGATACATGGACAACCCATTGAACATGCCGAGCGCCGCCTTTTGGCGGAACTCGGAATCGCGCAACTTCTGCAAATCCGTGCCGTTGCTCATGAAACCAACCTCAACCAGAATGGCGGGCGCGCACGTCTCTCGCACAACATGGTAGTCGCCGCGGCGAACCTTCCTATCCATCAGCTTCAGTTCACGCACCACACACGTGTGGGTCAGCGCGGCAAGTTCCTGGCTATATGGCACTGCGTTGCAGTAGTATGTTTCGGTGCCGCTCGGAAAGACGTCCCACGTTGTAGAGTTGCAGTGGATCGATATAACGGCGTCGGGCATGAGCTCGTTCGCCATCCGAGATCTATCGCTCAACTGCACACTGCAGTCGCTATCACGGGTCATTACTACCTGTGCTCCCGACTCAGCTAGCAACTGCTTGAGCTTCAAGGCCATGTCCAGGTTGAGATCCTTCTCAAACACTCCATCCCGTACTGATCCCGGATCCGTCCCCCCGTGACCAGGATCAATCAGGACTGTCCTGCCAAAGACAGGGGACGATCCCACCCTCAGCCTTATTCCCCTGTTGCCTGGCAGCGCTTCCCACACATAGGCCCACGCTTCCCCAAGGTCGAGTACCGCTCTCGCGGTATCTTCAGTGAATTGCGCCAGCCTGACCTGCTCAACTGAGCGTGACTGCACTGCCGACGGCGGGATCCCGGCCGCCCATACCCTGGGAAGGTCCACAACCAGGCGGCTCGGTTCCTTCAACCTGAAAGGTTTGGCATCCACAGGGCCGGACGTCGCGATGTCGACAACAGTGCATCCAGGCTCCTCGTACCACTCCACTCGGCAGACTGCGAGCGCAAAGTCAACGACTGCGTTGCCATCATCGCACGAACGATCACGCACTATGGCACGGTAACCCTCCTCAAGCTTAACGGACAGGCGGGTGCCCCCGCCCTCTCGGGCAGACAACTTGACCCATTTCACGGGCCCGCTCTCCGCAAGAAGCTCCGCGTCAGTCGCCGCCACGCTGGCCTCAGCAAAATCCATGAAAGTGGTCCCTTCAGCATCCACCTGCGGCGCGCTGAGAGCGGAGCGGCCAACGGTAGACACTGAAAGCCGGGGTATGAGCCCAGTTCCGTCCAGCAAAAAGCCGGTGATCCTGGTGTTGAATCTGATGATCAACCGGGCCGGCGCGCCGGCCGCATATTCAATAGCGTACCCCAGGGGAGAGGCAAGATCCACCACAACCCGCACCACCCCTGGCCGGTTCATGGCGGCGCGGACACGCGCCACCACTTCATCGCCGATTTCTACGGTAGATACGCCCGGTTCGAGCACTGCGTCGAATATGTCGATCACCAGCCGGTCGGGGGAACGCAGCACAAAATCGGAGAACCTGAAGGAAGCGTCGGCTTCAATCATGACAGCGACCACTCCGTGATCCACCGACACCGAGGCGCTTCGGACTCGGCTACGAGGCCACGACACCCGGATGATCCGGGATTGCCCATCGATTGCCACCCTGAGGCCCAACGCGCCGATGTCGGAGGCGGCGACTGCCATCCGGCCCGACTCAGCGTCCGGCGGCGCCGACAACGCCACCGCCTCTCCGTTCACATAGGCCTGGGCGTTGCCGGCCTTCAGCACGGCCACCGTCCGGTCTGATGTGAATACGGCCTCCTTGGTCGCTTCGATCCAGCTCAGATGGGCTCCAACACCCGAAGCCAGTGCCCTCACGATCACAAACGGCTGGCCCAGAACGTCGACAACTGCGTCCTCGATATCTGCCCATGCGTCTCCCTGCTCAACACGTAGCGCCCAGCAGGCCTGCGAAGGCGCGGCAGCTGCACCGGCGCGAACTGCAAAGACGCTGGAAATGAGTATTCCAACTACAACAACGATCCCTAACCGGCGCAATCGCCCGCCTCCCCCATAGCCGTGCTTATCTTCTTCTTTTCGACTCTCTGCGCGCTTTTCCTTCGCGGGCTATCCGCGCGCGACTATTGCATGGCGTTTCTGGGAAACCTAACGTCAGTTGGCGGGAGGGTGAGTACATGCGAGTAGGTTTTTCAGGCAGGCCTTCGTCGCTGTCGGGAATGCCTGCCCCATCGCCTCGCGAGCAGATGACGCGCTATGTGTCTGCCTGTTCTCAACTCGGCTTGGGCTGCTTGGAGTTGCCTGCCGTCGTGCTTTTCGGCAAGGGCGGATGGCGAAACCAATATCTGGCGGCCTGTACCGAATCCTCGCCTGCCCAGTCCGCATCGGGCCGCGCCTCAGGCAGCGTGGACGTGTTGGTACGAATGAGACCATCGGATTGCCTCGGCGCATGCGCGCAACATGCCCAGGCCCCAAGGCACGCCGAGGCGGACTACGCTCGCCATCTGGTCAAGATGGTTGGCGGAAGGCTGGCGACGGTGCTGGTGAAGTCGGAACATAGCCTCACAGCCCCTGACCTCGCTCCTCCGGGGGGCCAGGGGGCCGCCCGTATCGGCCTGGTGCTCAACTGGTCGGACCAGGCCGCGATTTTGGCCGCAGCACGAGCAGTACGCCGGTCGGCGCAGTTCATGATGCTTCCCTTGCTGAACCTCGGGTCGGAGCGCCCCTCAAGGTTGGAGCGGAGCGCGGAGCGCGCGCTCGGGGTGTGCCGCAGCGAGAATCGCGGAGGTGACTCATACCTGTTCGTATCCTTGCCTCGCTCGGGCCGCACGCCGCCTCACGCTGCGCCAAGCGACATCAGAGCGCTGCTTGCGGCTGTGAACAGGTTCGAGGAGGAGACAGCCTGCGAGATCGGAGTGATCTTCTCCGGCCCTGGCAGCGAAGCCCACGCACACCAAGCTGCGGGCATGGCCCGAGAGCTGAAACGCCCTGTGGTCGGCGGCCGGACCGGCCCGCCAGGCGCCGAAGTGGGGTCGACGGTCAGGATACGCGATGTTGAACTGGGGCTGGACATGCAGTACGCAATAGTCCGGCCTGAGCATGCCTCGGTCACGGCAGGACGGCTGTCGAGCGAGTCGCCGGTGGCCAGGGCGATCATGGGCCGGCCCCCTGGAGCGCGGGTGGAGGTGGCGGCGCCGGACGGGCGCGTGGTTTACGAACTCCTGGAGGTCAGAAACTGAGCCCTGAGCCTCCGCTCCAGGCTGGACAGCTTTCGGCTGTACTCCGCCAGACGAAGCCGGCGAAGATTGAACGCGGAGAGAAACAGCCTTCACTGCGGATTCTCAGCGCCATTGCAGGCTCGCTTCGCGTGAACCCGTCCTCACTGCTGAACGCGGACGGAGATGCGCATGACGCAGCCGTTTGGAAACTGGTAGGGGTCGTCTCCGGCTACCCGGCGGAGGTCATCGAAACAGTGACACAGCATGCCCGCATAGTAGTCGAAACATTCTGTAACTTAGAACCGCCCGCCAACGGCCAGGCCGACACCGATTCGGTGGGCGAGCCAGGCGGCGGGCCGCGCCGTGCTGACAGTCACTCACACACGACGGATTCATAAACCTTCTTGGTCTGCATCGCAATCGCCTGCCATGAGAAATGCTCTTCGACACGGGCCCGCCCGGCCTTTCCGAGACGCCCAGACAGGTCGTCCGAGCCCAGAACGAGGTTGATCGCCTCTGCCAGAGCGATGGGGTCGGCAGGAGGAACAAGAAACCCGGTTTCCCCATCCACCACTACCTCTGGTATACCACCTACCCTGGACGCGACCACGGGTATCTCGCATGCCATGGCTTCCAGGTTAATTATGCCGAACGGCTCATACACAGATGGGCATGCGAAAACCGCCGCGTTGCTGTACAGCTGAATGACATGCTCTCTTGGGAGCATCCGGTCGATCCAAATCACGTTGTCCATCTGGCCGACCCGCGCCGCCAATTCATCTTCGACCTCCCGGGTGTCGGGGCTACCGGCGCACAGAACGATCTTCACGCCCGCGCGGATCCGCTGTGCCGCTTCAAGCAGGTGCATGATCCCCTTCTGCCGGGATATCCGACCCACAAAGAGCACATAGGGCTGGCTGATTCCGTATACCTTGAGCGCAGACGAGTCGGCAGTCCTCCGGTATCCCGCAAGGTCGATTCCATTGTGTATCACCACTACCTTCTCAGGGGCGACATCGTACAGCCTCAACACGTCCTCCCTCATCTCCTGAGACACTGCGATCACCCGGTCCGAGTTCTCGATGCCGATCTTCTCCATCCATGAACTCCCCGCGTAACCTGCGCCCAGTTGCTCCGCTTTCCAAGGTCTGAGCGGTTCGAGAGAATGCACGGTGGTGACGAGCTTTGCGCCGTAGAGCATCTTGGCCAGGTAACCTGCGAAAAACGTGTACCACGTATGGCAATGGACTACGTCCGAGGTGATGGGATCCCGCACGAGAGCCAGGTCGACAGAGAGCGGACTCAGCACTTTCTCAAGACGCGGATCCGAGCCCCGTGACAGCTCGGGCCACGGATCGTATCCCCTGACAGTCAGCGAGTTCTGAACCGACTCTCGCCGGCCGAAGCACCTTACCTCAACCGGCATGATATCCGTCAGGTATGACGACAGGTAATCCACGTGCACTCCCGCCCCACCGTACACATTGGGCGGAAACTCGCGACTCATCATAGTTACGCTTACAGGTTGCATCGCCTTCAAGCACGATCACCTTCCCTTGCGTTCAGGACCTGCAGGATTCCGGCTAGAGGAATCGATGCCCAGTCCGGCCTGTTGTTGATCTCGTAGTCGATCTCATAGAGAGCCTTCTCCATCTCGAACAGCGATATCAGCGACTGCCGCGCCTCGGGCGCCCGCGGCCACAGGCCGCTGCTCCGCTCGAGCACTTCGCCGAAGTATCCCTGAAGGAACGCGTCTCTGGCCCGATGCTCCCAGTCTGCCAGCGCCTGCTGAGCTCGGCCGGCGGCTCGCAATCGCGCCGAGTGCGCGGCGTAGCTGAACGAACGCAGCATACCCGCAACATCCCTGGCCGGGCTGGATGGAGCACGCCGTTGCTCGAGTGGCGCCAGCGGCTCACCCTCGAAATCGATGACAGCGAATCCCCCATCCGGCCTGAGCAGAATCTGCCCAAGGTGCAGATCGCCGTGGCACCGGATAACCTCGCCTAAGTCTGCGCATGCGGTATCCCACGCCAGCCTGGATCGGAGGCTGGGCGTTGCCTCTATCACAAGCCGAGCCAGTCGGCCGGCATCCGCGCTCAGGAAGCCCGGGTGGTCAAGAGCCTCGCGAAGGCGGCTGGCCGCATTGGCAGCCCGGTCCAGCAAGCGATCCCGCCATCGGTCCAACGCGGCTGGCCTGAGGGGGCCGCGCCCGAATCCGGGGATGTCGATAGACGCCAGAGCCAGGTGAAGCCTGCCTATGGTCGCTCCGAGGCGCCCGACGGCATCGTTCGAACACACATCATGGCCGCCCAGCGCCCCGGCGCGCGCGAACCCGTCAAGCGCGATTCCCATGGCATCCCACACATCGCCCACGTTCGGAACCGCCTCGGTTTGGACTGCCACCGAGTATGTCGTGCCATCGCTGCCTACATACGTGGCTTCCCCCAGCACACGGGCGGTTTCGCTGAAGCCGGTGTGCTCGCTCAGGGCGGCGCCCACCTCCACATCGGGGTTGATGCCCAGAGCCAGCACTCGCATAGTCTTGAGCACGGCGCTCCTCTCGGCAATCACGATGCTATTGCTGTATTCGCCGTCCACGTTGTGCACAGCCCAGCCTGGATTCCCACCTACCCTGCGGAATTCGAATCTCCCGTGTCGCGCCTGCACATCGGCATTGGATTCCATCAGAGTCAAGACGGCGTTGGCATACGCAGGCTCAGACGCTGCATCGATCAGGGCCGTGTCGGGGTCGACGCCCGAGGTGGCCAAGACACGCCCTGGCCGATCCGGATTTGCGCTGCCCAGGGTGACAGGGATGAAGTAGTCGCCCGCTCCGGCGAACCTGACGACTGCAAGCGCCACCGGAGTATTGCCCGATGCAGGCAGTGGCCCGGCCAGGTCCAGCAGTTCCCAAGTCGACGCGCCCGACAGCTTGTGGCGAAACCATCGAGCATCTGCCGCCGATTGAGCGCGCATTCGCACAAGAAGCTCCTCGATCAGCGCCATCGACACTTGACCCACCTCCTGCAAGATACACCGAACCCGGACGCATCCTTGGGAAAGAGCGCGCCCGGGTCCAATGCACGCGCGAAACACGCCTGCAATGGCGTTTACATGCCCATGGCCTCTTTTATGACCGTTCCCAGACGGTTCAGCCCTTCGTCCAGGGCGTCAAGGCTCGCGTTGCTGAAGTTGAGCCTCATGGTATTGTGCCCGGTATCATCGAAGTAGAACGGGACGCCGGGTATGAATGCGACCTTCTTCTCCGAGGCGCGCTTGATCAGCTCAGTGGTGTCGATCTGCTCGGGCAGTACCGCCCACACGAACAGACCTCCCTCTGGGTGCGTCCAACGCACTCCCTCGGGGAAATACCTCTCCATGGCGCGCAGAGCGGCATCGCGCTTCACCATGTAGGCGCTCTTGATGGACTCAAGGTGAGGGCCGAGATACCCGCGCGAACAGAACTCGTATATGAGCCTCTGCGACAGATTCGATGTATGAAAGTCGGTGCTCTGCTTGCACTGAGCCAGCCTGGGCTGGACATGAGCCGGCGAGACCATGTACCCCACACGCAGGCCCGGAGAGACGATCTTCGAAAAACTGCCTACGAAGATGGAGACTCCCCGATCGTCGAAGCTCGCGATGGACGGCGCGGGATCCCCGTCGTACCGGAGCTTGGCATAGGGATCGTCCTCGAGCACCAAGACACCGTGCTTTCCGGCTATCTCGGCTATGGCTTTCCTACGATCCGCGGGGATGGTGACGCCCGTGGGATTCTGGAACGTGGGCACTACGTACAGCAGTCTCGGGTGATGCCTGCGGATCGCCTCTTCAAAGGACTCGGGTATGATGCCTTCGTCGTCGGATTCTACAGCCCCAAACCTGACTTCGTACGTCTTGAATATGGGAATCGCAGCCAGATACGTAGGTCTTTCCACCAATACGCAGTCGCCTGGGTTCAGAAATGCTTTCGCCGCCAGATCGATGCCTTGCTGGCCTCCTGAAGTGACCAGCACGTTCTCGCGCTTTGCCTGAACGCCAGTCTCCGCCATCCAAGCTGCGAGCCACTCTCGCAGAGGGCCGTAGCCGTCGATGGTCGCGTACTGCAGGACTTGCTTACCGGAGGTACGCAGAATTTCATCGGCCAACTCCCGGAGGCGTTCCACTGGCAGAGCATCGGGCGAGGGTATACCGCCTGCGAATGAGATAATGTCCGCCTTCTCGGTCAGGGCAAACATGTTGGCCACAACATCTCCGCCGAGATCCCGCATCCTGTTGGCGAATGTGGTGGTCTCCAATCGATCATCACTCCCTTTGGAATGCTCGACTGCCTGCTTCTTGCGCGGCGGCCATTCCGGCCCTGAGCGCGTTGAGGTTAGCTTCGGCCGTTCCACGCGGCACTCGCGCCGCCACGGCCCGCTCCAGCGACTCCGGCGATACAAGCTTAGCAACGCTGTTGACGACTCCGAGAGCCGCTATGTTTGCGGTTATTGCCCGACCGGTGGCCTCCACCGATATGTCGGTAACGGGGATCTTGTACACCACCCCCGCGTTTGCAGGCACGTTTTGGACCAACCCTGAATCGACAATCACAGCGCCGCCCGGTTCCACAGTGCACGCGTAGCGTTTGCACGCAGCTTCCGACATCAGCAGAAGCACATCGGGAGCGGTCACCTTAGGATAGTCGATGGGTTCGTCGCTTATGATGACCTCGGCTTTCGAGGCTCCGCCCCGTGCCTCCGGACCATAGCTCTGGGTCTGAACAGCTTCGTGGCCATCGTGCATCGCCGCTTCGGCCAGGATGATGCCGGCCAGGATCAACCCCTGCCCACCGTATCCCGACAGCCGTATCTCGCGTCTCACTTGCCGGCCGCCTCCTTTGCGCGTTCGATCACTCCGTCGTACAGCTCAATGTAGCCAGGAGCATCGCCCCGGTAGAATTCGCCGATGATGGTCTTGCCCCGAAGCTCTGCCGGATCCAGTTTGGCCGCGGCAGCTGCCGTTACAGAGTTCTTCTTGAGCGTCTCCAGCATCTGAAGCGAGCTGCCCAGCTTGTTACGGCGCCCGAAGTAAGTCGGACAGCTCCCAACCGCCTCAACAAAAGCGAATCCCGGGTTTTCGATGGCGCGTTCTATGTACGTGGACAACTGGCGAGCCTGGGCCACCGTAGCCCGGGCAACGTAGTTGGCGCCCGAAGCCCTGACTAATTCGCACATGTCGAAATTCCGCTCGACATTGCCGTAAGGAGCGGTAGCTGCGAACATACCGCTGGGCGTAAGCGGAGAGTACTGGCCGTTCGTCATCCCGTATATCGAGTTGTTGAACATCACCGTGGTAACACCCATATTCCGCCGGGCCGCGTGTATCAGGTGATTCCCGCCTATTGCGGCTCCATCGCCGTCTCCGGTGACAACGATCACGTGAAGATCGGGATTGGCGAGCTTAATCCCTGAGGCGAATGCTATGGCCCTTCCATGCGTCGTATGGAGAGTATTGAAGTCGAGATACCCAGGGGCGCGTGAAGCGCAGCCGATGCCGGACACCACGCACACCTGATCCTTCGGCAGGTCCAGCCTGGCCACGGCCCTAAGCAACGCGTTCAGCACGATACCGTGACCGCAGCCAGGACACCAAATGTGCGGCATGAACTGTGTACGCAGGTACTCATCTATGGACTTCGCCACTTACTACACCTCCTCCAGCCGCGCGAGGATCTCCTCGGGCGTGATGGGTTCGCCGTCGACTCGGAAGTGGCCGATGACCTCGCACTTGCCGCATGCCGCCCGCTGGACTTCCCCGATGAGCTGGCCCATGTTCATCTCAGGCACGATGATCCGGTCCACCCGGGCCGCTATCTCCGCTATCTGCTCATACGGGAACGGCCAGATCGTCTTGGGCTGGAATACGCCGGCCGCGATTCCCTTGCCGCGAGCCAGTCTGACTGCGCGCCGCGCAGACCTGGCCACGATGCCGCAGGCGACCACCGCCACCTTGGCATCGTCCATATGCTCATCCCAGGTGAATGTGATGTCGCGCCTGTGATTTGCGATCTTGCCTTCGAGCCTCCTGACCAAGTGGTCCACTTTGGCCGGTGCGGAGGTGGGGAATCCGGTGATGTCGTGGTATAAGCCCGTTACATGCCAACGGTACCCTGTGCCGAAGTCAGCCATGGCAGGCACCCCATCCGGCCCCGCGTCGTACGGCAGATAGTCCGAGGGAGCGACCGTTGGACGCGGTCGCCAGGCAATCTCGATTTCGTCGGCGCACGGCACGATCACACGCTCCCTCATGTGCGCCACGACCTCATCCATAAGAAGGATGACGGGAACGCGCAGCGTTTCGGCGATGTTGACAGCCTTGACTGTCAGATCGAAGGTCTCCGCCACACTCGATGGGTAAAGCGCCACGACCGGATGATCGCCATGCGTGCCCCACCTGGCTTGCATCAGGTCGCCCTGGCCCGGCGATGTCGGAAGACCGGTGCTGGGGCCGGTGCGCTGGACGTTGACGATCACGCACGGAACCTCCGTAAACGAAGCGAACCCCAGGTTCTCCTGTTTGAGAGAGAAGCCGGGGCCCGATGTTGCGGTCATGGCCTTCATCCCTGCGAGCGATGCGCCGATGACCGCTGCCATGCTGGCGATTTCATCTTCCATCTGGATGAACTTGCCGCCGAGCTGCGGCAACCGCGCCGATAGGATCTCAGCGATCTCGCTCGACGGTGTAATGGGATAGCCTGCAAAAAACCTCACTCCCGCGAGCAGCGCTGCCTCAGCACAACTCTCGTTGCCCTGAAGCAGCCTGGCCCGCACGTCGCACTTACCTGCCATCGGCAACTGCCTCCCTTCGCCCAGCAGGCGCAGCCGCCCTCTTGGCTACCACCCGTACAGCAAAATCGGGGCACATGATCTCGCAAGTCTCACACCTGGTACAATCATCTGGCCTCGCTACCACAGCTTTTCCGTCAGGCGCGGCTTCCAGGACCTTCTTGGGACACATGGCGATGCATATGCCGCAGCCTTTGCACCATTCGCGCCTCACGAGGACTGGCGCCTCGGGGCTTCCTGCCGAAATCAATGGACTCCCCCTCCACCTCAATCATTCTGTCTTCGCCCATCCAATTCTACCATTCCAGTATGCACTTATGCAATGTTCAGTGAATCTCGGAATAGACGTCGAGCCCAAGGGCTTCTAGATAGTGGCGGTCATTGAGCCGAAGCACGCGGCCGTGGAAGTCGCCGCCCCGTACAGCGACCTCAGCCACCGACAGCGACGCGTTCCCCAACGTCATTCGCCTATGGTTGGGCACATCGAGACGCAGAATGTGACATATCACGGCCTTCAGAATGATCGCATGACCCACCACCGCAACGGTCTTCCCCTCATGTGCCGTGACGATCGATTGGAGAAAGTCTCCTGCCCGATCCGACACATCGAACACGCTTTCGCCTCCCGGATATCGGGTCGCCGCAGGGTTGCGCCTGTACTCCTCCATCAAACGAGGGTACTCATGAGCCACATCGTCCCAGGCCATGCCGGCGATCTCGCCCACGTCTATCTCGCGCAGGCGTTCGTCGGTGGTAAGGTCCGCCGCCACTGCATCCGAGATGGCTCCGGCCGTGTGCCGAGCCCTGCACAGGGGGCTGGAGTAGACCCGATCTACTGGGGTAAGCGGCGATATCGCCAAATAGCTTGCGCAGGCCCTTGCCTGTGCCAAACCGAAGTCGGAGAGAGGCACGTCCAGCCACCCCTGGAGCCTCCTCTCTCTGTTGAAGACCGTCTCGCCGTGGCGGACCATCAGCAACCTAGTCAACGCTGATCACTCCCCCTGCTCCAGCCCGCTCCCTGGGAGTACCACCGACACTGCCAGTAGCTCCGGATCGAACAGCTCCCCCGCCATGCCCGCCGTCTCCTCGGCCGTGATCGACTTGGCAACCTCCACACATTCGATCAACCGCATGTCACGGAAGTGATAGGTGAGGAAGTTGTAGGCGATGAACTCCAACGAGTCGAAGCTGCGCAGCATGGACCCGATAACTCGTCTACGAGTCCGCTCGAATTGGTCGGGGTCGATGCCGCCGGCGACAAAAGCGCTTATGCCTTCAGCAACACGCTCCACAAGTCGATCCGGGTTCTCGCTCCTGCCTTCGAACATCGCAAAGCCGTAGTCGCGTTCGTAATCGCAATCCCAGTCAAAAGAGGAGTCGATGAGGCCATCTGCGTACAGCGCATTGTACAGCGCAGAGCTTCTTCCCGCCAGCATATGCATGAGGATCTCCATGCCGATCATCTTGCGCATGAGCGGCGGACCATCGTAACCCACACGGTTATCCTTGTACCCAAAGCACACAATCGGCTCAGAGACAGCCATGCCTTTCTCAGCCCGATGGGCGCCGATCTCTCTCGGCTCCTCTGGGCGAAGCCTTTCCAAATTGGGAGCGGTCCCGAACTCCCGGCCATCCAGACACGCCGATGCCCTGTCGCCGACCTGGGCGGGAGATACATCACCCACTACGAACAACGTCATGTTGGAAGGATGGTAGAACGTCCTGTAGCATTCGTACAGTGTCTCCTTGGTGATGCTCCGCACCGAGTCGATTGTTCCCGCGATCTCCTCTCGAACTGGATGTCGCTGGTACAACGCTTTCAGAAAACCGTTCACGGCCTGCCAGTCAGGGGAGTCCTCGTTCATCCTGATCTCCTGCTCGATTATGCCCTTCTCCTTCTCCACGTTCTCATCGCTGAAATGCGGCCTCATCACGAAATCGAGAAGGGTGTCGAATGCCGGCCAGAAGTTATCGACACATGAGAACAGATAGCCCGTCATAGTATGGTTGGTGAAAGCATTGGAATAGGCGCCTAGGTCGGCGAAGATGTCGTCGATGGAGCCGTTCTCCTCTTCGAACAGTTTGTGCTCGAGGAAATGGGCGATGCCCTCGGGAGTCGACACGGGGTCGGCTGTGCCCCGAATTCGAAACCGAGTATCGGCAGACCCGTATCTCGTTGCCAGCACGGCGTATTTCTTGGCGTACCCGCGTTTGTGCAGAGCGGCTACCTCCAAGCCGCAGTTGAGCCGAGTGCGAGCAACCTCCTCGCGCAGCAACTCTGACCGGTCCAGCTCCATCTCACGCATGACGAGCGCCCTCCTCGTTTCGCAGAAAGTAGACTGTATCCAGCTGGATCCCACGTGCGACTCTCACTACATCTTCCAGTGAAACCTGGGATACGCGCTGCTTCAGCTGTTCAGCCGTAATCGAGCAGCCATTAACGATCCCTGTGAGGGCCAAGTCCATCAGCGAGGACGGCTGATCCCGCATCATCTCGATGTCTCGGATCAAGCCGCGTCGCGTGTTCTCCATCTCGCTTTCGGTGATCGCGCCGCCTCGCACCGCATCGAGCTGCTCCTCGATGATGCCGACTGCAGTGTCGAACGCATCGAAATCAATGCCGGCGTTCACCCACATCAGCCCCTTAGTCTGTTCAATGCCTGACGAGGCGAAATAGGCCAGGCTAGCGCGTTCTCGGACGTTCTGGAACAGCTTGGAATGGGTGTACCCTCCGAACACCCCGTTCGTGAACAGCAGCGCAGGGAAATCGGAGGTTGCGAAGGTCGTTCCCGTGCGGTATCCCATGACCAGATGTCCCTGGCTCACGGGCATCCGCTCCACGATCCGTCTGGGCTTGGACGACGGAGCCGGACCCCGGGTGGATGCAGTGCCAACCGGGCGGGGTCGTCTCGCTGAGCCTCCAAAGGCCTCCAACGCCAATCCCGCTGCGCGCGTGTGGTCCACATCCCCCACCACGAAGATGTCCATTGGGTATTCCCGGACCGCCCGGGCATGCCACTGGGCCAGGGAATCAGGGGTGATCGCGTCGATGTCCTCCACTCTGCCGAGTTTGCTCACTGCGTAGGGCTCAGTCCGACACATCTCCTCGTTGCAGCGCCGAAACGCGTAGGCCTGCTTGTCATCGAGTATGCTCTCGATTCTCCGCCGCAGGTTGGTTTTCTCCTGGGCTACGTAGTCGGCGCGCAACCCGCTGCCTTCCATCGCAGGTTCGCATATCAGCTCGCGAAGGATACTGAACCCTCTGCGAAGCATGGCATCGCCGCCATCCAGATACGCATCGTTGACCACTCCCACAGCGAACACGAGCAGATGCCTCTCGCCCTTCTTTGCCACGTCCGCCGACACGGACGTACCATACAGATCGTCCAAGTTGCGCATGAAATCGGCCGTTTCCGGCCATCTCCTGGTGCCCCGCCGAAGAACCTGCCCAAGTAGGGCGTTATGCGTAGCTTCGTCCACCGAAAGGTCAGACTGCAGCACCGCCGCAAGAAGGTTGGTCTTGAACTTCGTCGCACGCATTGTATGCAGGTTAGCCCCCATGGGCAGACGCTCGACCTGGAAAACCTCCTCCAAAGCGACCCCCCCCCAAGCACTCCTCGAAATCGCATACCTAGTATGGCCCATTATCACTCGGCAGTTCAAGCATATCGAGAAAGGGGCGGAGTGAATCCGCCCCCCTCCCCGTTATCCTGTCATTGCCAATCAGTGCTTTGACGATATGCCTCGCGCTGTGTAGTGCGTATGCAGCAGCTCATGGGACTTGTGGCCCAGAGGCTCACCGAGGAACTCATCGTAGAGCTGCTTTACCTCCGGGTTTTCGTGAGACTTCCTCAAGGGAAGCTCACGGTCGGCCTGGTACGTGGCTTCGATCCTCTGCAGACGTCTCTCGGTATTGGTACCTATGGGCTGTCCGCCTCCGCCTATGCATCCGCCGGGGCACGCCATTATCTCAATGAAGTGGTAAGAAGCCTCCCCGGACCGCACGCGCTCGAGGAGCTTGCGCGCGTTCGCCAGGGTGTGGGCCACAGCCACGCGCACCGTTGTGTCGCCCAGCACGACCTGGGCCTCCTTGATGCCCTCAAATCCCCTGACCTCGCGCAAATCGAGCGAAGGCAGTTCCTTCTGCATGACTACCTCGTACACGGTTCTGAGAGCCGCCTCCATCACGCCTCCGGTCGCTCCGAAGATCACAGCGGCGCCTGTGCCGATGCCTAGCGGTGCATCGTAGTTGTCGGCCTCCAGAGTGCTGGGATCGATCCCCGCCTCGCGCAGCATGCGCGCGAGCTCTCTGGTGGTCAGAACCGCATCTACGTCCTTGTAGCCGGAGGACCGCATCTCGGGCCGCTCGCACTCGAACTTCTTGGCTGTGCACGGCATGATCGACACCACGTACATGTCGGCTGGGTCGATCCCGGCCTTCTCGGCATAGTAAGTCTTGGCTATCGCCCCGAACATCTGCTGAGGCGATTTACACGTAGACAGATTGCCCAGCATATCAGGGTAGAAGTGCTCGATGAACTTGATCCAGCCCGGGCTGCACGAGGTTATCATGGGCAGCGTCCCGCCTGTCTGAAGTCGCTGGAGCAGCTCGTTGCCCTCTTCCAGGATGGTGAGGTCGGCTGTGAAGTTGGTGTCGAAAACGCGATCGAAGCCCAGGGCTCTCAAACCCGCCACCAACTGGCCGGTTACTATGGATCCCGGCTCCATTCCGAACTCCTCGCCCAAGGCAACACGGATGGCCGGCGCCGTCTGCACCACTACATGCTTCTTGGGGTCGGCCAGCGCCTTCCAGACCTCCCGCGTCGAGTCCACCTCGCTCAGAGCCCCCGTAGGGCAGACCAGCACGCACTGGCCGCACAGGGTGCAGGCAACATCGTTCAGAGGAAGCTCTCCAGCCGGGCCCACAACCGAGTTGAACCCGCGGCCCGACACATTAATCGCCGATACGCCCTGCACCTGTTCGCAGACTGCCACGCACCGCCGACAGAGAATGCACTTGTCGGGATCTCGAACTATCGACGGCGTGGACTCATCCACAGAGTGATGCGACTTGGCGCCCTCGAACCGGATCTCCCTTATCCCCAACGATTCAGCGAGCGCCTGCAGCTCGCACGACCCGCTGCGTACGCAGGTCAGACACTCGAACGGATGGTTCGATATGATCAGCTCGAGCACAGCGCGCCGGGCCTCCCGTACCTGCTTGGTGTTGGTGTGCACGACCATCCCCTGCGCGGCGGGGGTAACACAGGACGCCGCAAGCGTCCTGGCGCCCTCGATCTCCACAACGCAGAGACGGCATGATCCTATCTCGTTGATCTCCTCGAGGTAGCAGAGGGTCGGTATCTTCACGCCCGCCTGCGTTGCAGCCTCGAGAACGCTCGTGCCTGCCGGGACGGTGACTTGCCGTCCGTCTATGGTGAGAGTGACTTCACCCATTCGTATCACACTCCATTCTCGTGGTCTTACGGCTCGCAGACATCGCACTGGAAGCAGCGGGCAGCCTCCGCCACAGCCATGTCCTCAGTCAGACCGAGTTCGACCTCTTTGAAATTCCTGCTACGTTCGGAAACCGGCATTTCAGGCATTACGCACCTCTTGCACTGTTCCTCGATGGGCGTTCCCACTAGCTCTCGCTCTATCTCAGCGTCGGCATGCTGCCAAGCAACGCCTCCCATGAACTTGTCTATCGCAAGCGCAGCCTGACGCCCTGCCCCGATCGCTCCGACTACAGTCCACGGTCCGGTGACGCAGTCGCCTCCCGCGAACACGCCCGGAACGTTGGTCTGCATCGTGTCAGGATCTGTGATTACCAACCCCGACTTCGTCGTAAGCAGCGCCTCTGCGTTCTTGTCCGTCCCTTCGGAGAAAGAGGTATCAACATACTGACCTATGGCCGGTATGACTGTATCCACATCCACTATGGTGCGCGATGCGTCCACCGGAACCGGACGTCTGCGGCCCGACTTGTCGAAGTCGCCCAACCTCATACGAACGCATTCCATCTGAGATACCTTGCCATCGACGCCGATTAGCCTGGTAGGAGCAGTGAGGTAGTGAACTTGGATGCCCTCATCGATCGCGGCCTCGATTTCCGCCGAATCAGCGGGCATGTCCGACCGCAGCCTACGGTAGACTATGTGGACCTCCTTGGCTCCTAGGCGCAGCGCGGTACGGGCGGCGTCGATTGCGGCGTTGCCTCCGCCCACCACTGCCACCTTCTGGCCGATCTTGACCGGACGGCCCAGGGCCGCATCGCGCAGGAATTCCACCGCCGGCAGAACCCCCTCGAGGTCCTCGCCGGGCACGCCCATCGTCGAGCTACTCTGGGCCCCCACCGAGACGAACACCGCATCGTACTCCGACTTGAGCCCATCCAGGGTTACGTCCACGCCCACCCGCGTGTTGAGCCGTATCTCCACTCCGTCTTTCTCGATGGCGTCGATCTCGAACTTCAGTATCTCTTTGGGTAGTCGGTAATCCGGAATTCCTACAGCCAACATCCCGCCTGCTACCGGAAGCGCCTCGAACACAGCAACCTTATGGCCGAACGTGGCCAAGAAGTGCGCGGCCGCGAGCCCCGCCGGGCCCGCCCCCACTATGGCTACGCTCTTGCCGGACGGCGCGGCAAAGTGGGCCTTGTACTGATGCCCCCTCTTGATCTCCCAGTCAGCCGCAAACCGCTTCAACGATTTGATCGCCACGGGCTCGTCGAACGTTGCGCGCCTGCACTTGGCCTCGCACGGGTGGTCGCACACCCGTCCGCAGATCGCCGGGAATGGGTTCGTCCCCCGAATCAGATCCACCGCCTCGTCGAACTTGCGCTCTTTGATCAGCGCAATGTAGCGAGGCACCTCTACGCCGGCCGGGCACGAGTTCTGGCACGGCGAGTTGAACAAGGCCGCGCATGCAGACGCCGGGCACTTCTTGTCTCGGATGTGCGCCTCGTATTCGTCTCTGAAGTATCTGATTGTGGACAGCACCGGGTTGGGCGCGCTCTGGCCCAGGCCGCACATGGCGGTGGTCCGTATCTGCTCGCCCAGCTCGATCAGGAGCTCGATATCTCCCTCTCGGCCTTGGCCCTTGGTGATGCGGTCCAGGATCTCCAGCATTCGTTTAGTCCCGATACGGCACGGCGCGCACTTGCCGCACGACTCGTCCTGGATGAATTGCATGAAGAACTTAGCCAAGTCCACCATACAAGTGTCTTCGTCCATGACGATTAGGCCGCCCGATCCCATCATGGTGCCAAGCTCTTTGAGCGACTCGTAGTCGATCGCAGTGTTCAGGAACTGCGCCGGGATACAGCCGCCCGATGGGCCGCCGGTCTGCGCCGCTTTGAATTTCTTTCCATTGGGTATTCCGCCGCCGATATCGAATATGATATCGCCCAGCGCTGTGCCCATTGGCACTTCCACAAGGCCGGTATTGTTGATCTTCCCTGCCAGCGCGAACACCTTGGTGCCTTTGCTCTTCTCAGTGCCGATTGAGGAGAACCACTCTGCGCCGCGCAGGACAATTGGAGCGATGTTCGCATACGTCTCAACGTTGTTGATCAGTGTGGGCTGCCCCCACAGTCCGGCCTGCGCCGGATATGGCGGCCTGGGCCTGGGCTCACCGCGACGGCTTTCCACCGATGCGAGAAGCGCGGTCTCTTCGCCGCACACAAAAGCGCCGGCGCCCACACGAAGCTCTATATCGAAGTTGAAACCACTGCCGAAGATGTCCGTGCCCAGAAGGCCGTACTCCCTCGCCTGCCCTATGGCGTGCTGCAGGTGCGCCACGGCCAGCGGGTACTCGGCCCGCACGTAAATGTATCCCTGATTGGCGCCGACGGCGTACCCAGCTATGGCCATGGCCTCGAGCACTGTATGGGGATCGCCTTCGAGCACAGAGCGATCCATGAAAGCCCCGGGGTCGCCCTCGTCGGCGTTGCATACCACATACTTGGGCGAGCCGGGGGCCCGGAATGTGAGATCCCACTTAACCCCCGTGGGGAATCCCGCTCCCCCGCGTCCTCTGAGCCCTGCCCGCTTGATGGTATCGATGATGTCGGCCGGCTTCATCTCGGTGAGCGCCTTGCCCAAAGCCGCGTAGCCATCGCGCGCGATGTACTCGTCGATCTTGAGCGGGTCAATGACTCCCGTGTTGCGCAGGGCTATCCGCTCCTGCCGGCTGAAGAAGGTCATGGCCTCCTGAGTCTCTACGAGCTCGGCAGTGCCGGGTTCCTCGTAAAGAAGCCTTTTCACTATGCGCCCCTTGACCAGGTGTTCGTTGACGATCTCCCTAGCGTCGTCGGCAGTGAGTTTCCTATAGAGAACGCCTTCCGGGTACACGACCGCTATCGGCCCCAGATCGCACGGGCCCATGCACCCAGTGACAACCACTTTTATTTCGCGCTCAATGCCTCTTGCGACTATCTCGGCCTCCAGCGCCTCCCGCACCGCCTTACAGCCGGAGGAGACACAGGCGGCGCCGCCGCACACAAGCACGTGCGCTCGAACCAGATCCATTCGTATTCCTCCCTCACTACGCCTGCTGCCATGGCATGACACTAAGAGTATTTCTTAAGCACTTCAGGCACGCGCTCAGGCTTGATCCGCGCATAGATGTCGTCGTCTACTGTCATGACAGGCCCCAGCCCACACGCGCCAATGCACCTCATGACCTGGATAGAGAAGAGCCTGTCGGGAGTGGTATCGCCCGCCTTGATCCCCAGGGCATGCTCCACCTTGTCCAAGATCTTCTCTCCGCCCCGCACGTAACAGGCAGTGCCCAGGCACACACCTACCTTGTGCTTGCCTTTGGGTTTGGTGGTGAACAGCGCGTAGAACGTGATCACGCTGTAGACATCGGCCACCGGAATGTCAAGCCCCGCCGCCACACGCTCCTGCACCTCAAGGGGTAGGTAACCCACTACCTGCTGGATCTCGTGGAGGCACGGGATGAGCACTCCGCGCTGGCCCTTGTACCTGGCGATAATCTCATCCGCCTTCGCCCACTGTTCAGGCGTGATATCGGTAATATCGCCCGCGCTACTGGTTTCACAGCAACCCATAGACCTTTCAACCTCCTCTGCCGGCCATTACAGCCACGTATTGCATATGCATGATTCATGCCACATGCCGAAACGGCGTGTAGCTGGTCCTTTCAAAAGAGCACTTGGGCGGCCCGATGCAGTATTGCATTAATTGTGAACGCGTTCACATGTCTGCCGTAGCTGCGGATCTTCCGCCGCCGACAGCAACGCCTCGCATAGCAGCGGTTCAGCTGTCGCAGACAGTCCCTATGACGTCAATGATGCCAAGCCGCATCGGCCGATGCAGGTCTGCATCGCACGTGCCCGAGTCCATCGCCCCTACGCGCGGCCATTCATGTGCTTCTGGATTTTCCTCACGATTGTGGACTGATTCACGCCTAGGGCACGGGCCATAGAGTAGGTGCTTGAGCATGTCTGCGATGCGCGCTCGATCAGTTGCCGCTCCACCTCCTCCACCGCTCTGCGCAGCGGCAGAATGCCCGACACGCGAACCTCGCCCGCATCGCCCGTCCCGTTCCTCTTGATGTGAGTGGGGAGATGCTCGATGCCGATGACAGGCTCCTCCACAGTCACCACAAGAAACTCCAGCATGTTCTCGAGCTCTCGCACATTCCCCGGCCAGCTGTACCTCTCCAGCGCCTCCCGGGCCTCGCGTGAGATCTGGCGTCTCCGTCCATACCTGGCACTCCACTTGTCAAGGAAATGATAGGTCAGCGGCGCGATATCGCCGGTCCTCTCGGCCAGAGCCGGCACCCGGATGGGAATGACATTCAGCCGGTAGAACAGGTCATTGCGGAAGTGTCCTTCCTTCACCGCCCTCTCTATGTCGCGGTTGGTCGCAGCCATAATGCGCGCGTCCACCCTTATCTGCCTGGTGCCTCCCACACGAACTAGACGCTTCTCCTGCAGCACCTGCAGGAGTTTCGCCTGCAACCCCAGGGGCATCTCGGTGATCTCGTCCAGAAACAGCGTGCCCCCTGAAGCCAACTCAATCAGCCCGGGCTTGCCGTCTCTGCGAGCCCCAGTGAAAGCGCCTTGCTCATACCCGAATAGCTCCGACTCGAGCAGAGTCTCGGGTATGGCTGCGCAATTGATCTTGACGAACGGCCCGGCGCTTCGATTGCCGGTCCTGTGGATGTACCTGGCCACGACCTCCTTGCCCACGCCCGATGCGCCGGTGATCAGCACAGTAGACGACACGTTGGATACCTTCTGAACTAGAGTAATCACAGCCTCCATCGCGGCGCTGTATGCCACCATATCCACCGGCTCGCCTTCGGCCATGAAGCTCTGGGATGGAGCACGTGCCCCCCCATCGGGCTTACTGAGAGATCGAACCGCCGGAACCAGCGCACATGGCTCGGGCCGTGCCGTATCCCGCTCGAAGCCCGCGGGAGGCGCAGGGGCAAAGGATCGTGCGATAACGATCTCGCCCGCGCCCACACCTGACGAGGCCAATCGCGCCGATATCGATGTGCCGTCCGCATTCTCCATCGCAGCGGAATATGCGGTCACCGCACGGCGGCGCTGCCATGCCGCGGACTTCGCGGGGTACCCCGGCCCATCCACGCATCCCCTGCACAGCGATATCTCTACAAGGGATGCGGTGAATTCTCCGGATGATATCGCGTCTAGGACTTCGGAGCACTCTCGAGGGCCCATGGCGCTCACGGCGCCCTGCCGAAACGCGCCGCCCGAAACATCCAGGCTGTGAAGCAACCCTGCCGGCAAGGCAAGCATGCGCCCTGGGCCTTCCGCCGTCACGTCCGGCATCGATGGTGAGCAATCGTCGACGCACAGTCCCGACTCGTCGATCAATTTGCTCAGTTCTGCAAAGGTGAGCACTGCATCGGGCCCGCCTTCCACACCGCGCACGCAATCGCCTGACTGCACGCGATCACCGGGACAGCACTCCATTCTCAGTGCAGCACACGAGGCAATGCACACGACCTGCCTCTGCCCGCACACGCGAGCCGCCCGCGAAGTCGCCACGATGGGAGAGACAACCGGCACAAGGTTCGGCACAAGATCTGGCCTGTGTACCTCGATCAGCCGGACAACGGCCGGACACGCCGAACTGATCGCGGCGCCGATGCGGCCCGCGCGCCCGGCCAGCTCGGCACGGTAGTGCGCGAAAAGCATCTCTCCTCCAGCCGCCGCTTCCCACACAGAGGCGAATCCCAGGCCTCGCAGCGCGCCGATGAGTCGCAGCGGATCAGTGTTTGGAAAAGCGCCGGCAAAGCCGGGCGCTACGATCACGGTCGTGTCGCCCTGCGCGAGCAGGTCCAGCGCTGCCCGTACGCCGTCCGAAAATGCCGCCGCGCCGTGAACGCATTCTCGCACACAGCTGCCGCACCCTATGCACACGTCGCTCCTTACGCGTATGGCGCCATCTTCCGCGTTCACCGCGCCTACGGGGCACGCATCGATACATGCACAACACATCGTGCAACGATCATCGCGGGCTGCAATCAGCTCCAAATCAGGGGCCTCCAGTCGCAATGCACAATCGCATCGGTTACGCGAAGCCATTATATCACTGCGGTCCGTGCTGTGCACAGGGCCATCCCGCAGCCGCAGGTTTCGAAGGAGCGTTCTGATGTTGTATAATCCAGATAGCCGTGTGTTGGGAGGCGTATTCAGATGCAGAGAACTCGTGTAGCCGTGGTTGGGCTGGGTAGTGTTGGGCGAGGCGCCGCCGATGCCGTAGCAGCATCGCCGGATTTCCGGTTAGTCGGGGTTGTCAGAAGGCGAGCGGAGCCGGAAGAACGCGCCAGCGGGCCCCATTGGGAAGTTCCCGCGGTGACTCGAATGGAGCAGTTGGACGGCGTCCAAGCTGCCCTAATGTGCGGGCCCACGCGCCAGCTCGAATCCGGGGAACGCGCCCTGCTGCGATCGGGGGTAAGCGTGGTAGACACATTCGACATACACGGAGATGCGCTGTGGAACCACAGGCAAGCGCTGCGTGATGCGGCTGTCGAAGGCGGGGCAAGGGCCGTGATCTCCGCGGGTTGGGACCCGGGCACGGACTCCGCCATCAGGGCCCTCCTGGAAGTGATCGCCCCCTTCGGGATCACCTACACTAATTTCGGGCCGGGCATGAGCATGGGCCACTCGGTAGCCGTTCGCGCGCTCCCAGGGGTGGCGGACGCCGTCTCCATCACTCTCCCCGCAGGCTACGGCAGGCACAGGCGGGCAGTGTACGTCAAGCTCGATGGGTCGCGGCCCTTCGCCGATGTGGAATGCGATATCCGACAAGACCCGTATTTCGTGAGGGATGAGACCGACATAGTCGAAGTGGAATGCATGAGCCAGGCCGCCGATTCGGGGCACAAAGTGGTAATCGACCGAAAAGGCACTGCGGGTTGCACCGGCAACCAACTGCTCAGGTGGGAAATGCGGATATCCAACCCGGCCGTGACAGGCCAGATCATGGTGGGGGCGCTCAGGGCAGGGCTCAAGAAGGCTCCGGGCGCGTACACCCTGATCGAACTGCCGGCAGCCGACATGCTGCCAGGGTCGCTGGAGGACTTGGTGAAGCGGATCGTGTGATCAGACGCGCGCCAGGTCGCTTCGAGTCGAATCCTGATCGCAGGCTTGCGCGACCTTGTTCTTGCCCTGGCGCTTGGCCTCGTACATGGCCGCGTCGACAGCCTTCACAAGAGCATCGACTGATTGGCCGGATGCGGGCACCGAAGCCACGCCCAGGCTTATGGTGGCCGTTACCGGGCTGCCGTCCACCATGAGCGGCGTGCTCTCCATTCGCGCTCGGAGCCGCTCCGCAAACGCCACACCATCAACCTGCGTTGTGTTGGGCAGAATAATCATGAACTCGTCGCCGGCGTATCGCGCGAGTATGTCGGATTTGCGGGCGATCGCTCTCATGGTGTCGGCCAGGTGGATCAGGTGCGCATCGCCGATGGCGTGCCCGTACCTGTCGTTGATGTGCTTCAGACAGTCACAGTCGAGCATGACAAGCGAAAGAGGCGTGCTGTGCCTGACGGACCTTTCGATCTCCTTGTCGAGGAGGTCGCAGAAATACCTGTAGTTGCCCAGTCCAGTGAGGTCGTCGGTGAGAGACGTCTCGCGGGCTGACTGGTACAGCCGCGCATTCTCCAGGGCTATCGCGGCGCTGGATGCGATAGTCATGAGCAGGTCCTTCTCTTCCTCGCCATAGGCGTTCACAGTGTAGCTCTGCGCGGAAATGGCGCCTACAACGTGGGCGCCCATACGCATGGGCACGATTATCACTGAGCTGGTAACGTCATCGTCATGCCCTACTCTGCGCTCCCCGTCCATCATCTCGTCTTCCTGTCGGTTGAACAGAAGAGCTTGACCGCTGGTGATCACGTTCGCGGTGGGACCCGATTCCATTCCAAACCGCATCGAAGGAGAGCGAACTCCCTGGTCCATGAGGAACGCCATTTCGATCTCGCGGTTTGCCGCGTGGTATATGGCGACGAAGAACGCGTCGACCGAGATGATGCGGCAGACCTCTCGGTAGATCTTCTCGAAGAGCGCATCGCGTTCAAGAACCGATGTTAGGCTCATGGATATCTCGTTGAGGGTGGACAGATAGTCGGCCCTCCGCCGGACCTCCTCTAGGAGGTGAACGTTTCCCACAACCACGCTCAGCTGTTTCCCCAGAGTCTCGAGGAACTCGCAGTCTTCGGCGGTGTACGACGCTCCCTGCCGCTTGTCGCCGAAAGCCAGAGCCCCGATACAGTCTGGACCCGACATCAGTGGAGTGGCGGCCAGTGCGCACAACCCTTCCTCGGCGACTTCCGGGATGGCGGCATCGAACGATGCATAGTTGGATATCCTCACCGTCTGCCTCTGCGCGATGGCCACATTGACTAGCCCTTCGTTCCTGCCCAGCTTTCGGCTGCAGAGACCGGGAGGCAGATTCCTGCAGGCAGACGCAACCAGCCGACCCTGTCGGTCCTTCAGAGCCACTAGCCCTATGTCGCCGTCAAGCACCTCCAGCCCGCCGTCGAGAATCAACTCCAGCGTGGCCCGAAGGCCAATTCCGGAGTTGATCTTGCGCGTAATCCGCGCCAGCACCTGGTCCCAGTGCGCCCTCTTGTCGAGCTTCTCACGAGAGGAAGCGAGCTGTGCAACGTAGTCCCTAAGAACCTGCGACACCAGCCCGATTCCCCCACCCACGAACAGAATGACGCCGCACCTGTACGGAAGCGTCCACCTGGGAACTGCGAGCGCTCCGGACCACGGAAGAGCGGCCGCCGCATACAGGCCGGCCGACAAGATCCCGCCCAGTGAGGACGAAATCGCGCCGTGTTGGAGGGCGATGATGACCAACTCGATGAAATACAGCGCGTACGCCTCGCTCGCAAGCCCGCCGCCTAGATACACGCAGATGGATATCAGCCCCAAGTCAAGGGCGGACGCGGCGGTATCGACTCCACGATGACCAAGCTTCCTGCCGAGCAGCCATACGCCGGCAGAGACCGCGATTGCAGGCGCCACAGTAGTGATGAGACCTGGGTTTACCTTAAGCCTGCTCAGAGCGAGCATCAGGCACGCGACCACGATCACTGCCCGCAGCAAGACAACGGCAATCCCAGCCAGGCGCGCATACCTCGGCTGCGGATCAGGCGGAGAGAACGAAGCCCTCCTCTTGTTTGTCGATGCTGACAACTGCATCACCAGCCATTGCCTTCTTGCTAACCTCACACCTGCGCTGTCGCCGAATCACCCGCGTGAATCTCGCCCGATCGCCCGAGCGATGCCGCCAGAAGCGCCGGTCCTATCGCCTCAAACACCAGAATCCCAGGCACAACCACCGACGCCAGCATTGAACGGTGATCGGGCAGCGCAACGCCGGCGGCGACAGTGAGCCCCGCAGCCAAGCCCGCTTGGGGCAAGAGCGATACGCCGATATGGCGATGTACGATCGGGCTGGTCTGCAACGTCCGCGCAGCGAAGCTCGAGCCGAGTGCCTTGCCGATTACGCGCGCCGCCAAATACAGGGCAAAAAGCGAAATCGACCCCGCGAGAGACTTGAAGCTGCACCCCACTCCCGCAAGAGCAAACAGAACCACATAGACCGGAGGCGAGAACCGATCTATCGTCGCGAACAGCTTCCTACTGCCCATGACGAGGTTCGAGAGCGTCGCGCCCAGCACCAGACAGCTGATGAGCGGCGATACATGCATCCTGGCGCCCAACCCGGCGGCGAGCAGCACCGAACCCACCACTATTATCACCAGCTCGTCGCCTCCCCTGGCATACTTGACGAAGTAACCCAGAGCAATGCCGATCACCACGCCCACCATGACGGAACCCGCAAGTTCCCACAGAAACACGCCCGCCACGCCGGCAATCGACTGCGGCGCGCCCGCCACGGGCAGAGCGCGCGCCACAGACACCGAAACAGCGTAGAGCAGAATGCACACGGCATCATCCATGGCCACCACCGACAGGAGCATCCGGGTGAGCGGTCCATCCGCCTTGTGCCTTCTGATGATCATTATCGTCGTAGACGGAGCTGTGGCTGCGGCAATTGCCCCCAGAGCGAGCCCGAAGCCAAGCGGCTTGCCAGCCATCGCGGATGCGGCCACAACCGCCAGTATACATCCGACCGCCTGCCCAAACGCGATTCCGATGGCCCCCCGCGGGAGCGACCGAACCCTGCGCGCCTCGAGCTCGCCTCCGACCACGAAGGCGATCAGCGACAGACCCACCTCAGATGCGAACGCTGCGCCCGCCGGCGTTATCGCATCGGCAATCCCCGGCCATACGTGTCCCAAAGTCACACCGGCTAGGAGGTAACCCACCACCGACGAAACGCCAAAGCCCGCAGCGGCTCGCCCCAAAGCGACGCCGCTCAACATGATCAGACCCACCGCAAGAATACTGCTCATATAAAACCTCTCCGCCAACACGCGAGGTTACTGACCGAGCTCGTCAAGGTCCGAGTGGCGCTTAGGGAAGCCCGCTGCCCTGCCCACCGGAACCGTAAAAAGCAGCCCCGAACCGGGGCGACTCAGGTCGCCGACAACGCTTTCGACAGCCGCTATGGCTTCGTCGACCTGCTCCTCGGGAAGCAATGCGAAAACCGTTCTATTGTAGGGCCGGCTCTCATTGAGATGAAGCCGCAGGGCGGCAAAAATCGGTATCGAAGAGTTATCGATTTCGGAAAGGGCGCGCCCCATACCCATACTCTCTATGCAGGTCGCTCCAGTAATTCCCGCCCGAAGAAAGGACGAGAATAAGTCGTCAAGGAGCGCAGTGTCGTTCAGAACCACAAACAGGACTTGCACACGAATTCCCTCCAGAATGGGCATGCCTTGCATTGTTGCTAGCTACCACTATACCCGACCGAATCATCCACTGCAAGAGGTTTCCATACCGCATGCAGATCGCATCAGAGAAGACGTTGCTGCAGGAGGACAACGCCCGGCATTCGGTGAAATCATGCATAGCAGTACACTCGCGTAGAATAGGGAGGCAGTCGAATGTGTGCGACAGTGATCGACATAACCCGCCCCACTCACCACGGGATGCCAGTGTGGCGCGGCGATCCCCAGGTGCGATTCGCGCCTGCGCTAAATGCCGTGCGCGATGGCGTGAACGTTGCCAGGGTTTGCATGGGGACACACTCCGGCACGCATATCGATGCTCCGTCGCACTACCTCACATCAGCGGGCACGGTGGACGCGATACCGCTGGAGTCGCTAGTCGGCCCCTGCTTCGTAGTGGAGATCAAGACCAGCGGGCCCGTTGGGCGCGGCGCACTACAGGAGTGCTTGCCCACGCCCCACCCTCCTCGAATTCTGATGAAGACCGGCGCCGCCGCGGGGAATCCAAAGACGTACCTTGACATGGAAGGCGCAGCATACCTTATCGAACAGGGCACACTACTGATAGGAACTGAGGAGATGTCGATCGAAAGCGCGAGCGGAGACGGTTCTGTTCACATTGGCCTTCTAGATGCAGGAATAGCGATTCTGGAGAGCGCCGATCTGGGCCGCGTCGCGCCCGGCGAGTACGACATCGCCGCATTGCCTCTGCGCCTTGTGGGACTGGATGGGGCGCCGTGCCGGGCAGTCCTCATTCCGCGACAGTAACTGGCGGCGGACTCGCATGCTTTACATATAATCCCTATATCGGCAGTATCCACCTCTCCTTGTCGGAGTGAAGCTACAACCTCTTGGGCGTTTGCAGCCTCACCTGTGTTTTCTCCGTCCGGCCTTGTTTTCCTTCGTACTATGTAGCAATCCCTTGCGTGACTCAAAGTTACAGTATACGCCATCATTCAGCGGTCAGACTACGAATGCAGCCGCAACAACGTGCACGAAAGGAGGAAGCATCGCATGCCGAGAAGGAGCAACAGGATCCTGAACCCTCAGGCGCGTCAGGCGCTAAACCAGATGAAGTACGAGATTGCGAGCCAGGTGGGCGTGGACTACAACACCTATGGTGGATACCTTGGGGACATCCCCGCGCGCGAGGCAGGCAGAATAGGCGGCCAGATGGTCAAGCAGATGATCGCCGCGGCCGAGCAGAGCTTGATAGGCCAGACAGTCGCCGGAACCCAGGCTAGTTTCGCACAGGCCCTCAGGCCTCAAGGTTTCACATCTGAAACCACGTCCGGCTTCAACGTCCCAACCAACCTGAACGTTCCAAAGTCGTAACCTGTCCGGCAAGCGCCCGGTCGCACATGACCGGGCGCTTGCCGGTCCGCCGCGAACTACCGTCAGAGAACACGGTCGCCCATCTCCGACACAGGCCGCATGTATGCCCACCAGTACATTACAGCGACAAGCAAGCCTCCCCCGACAATATTGCCCAGAGTCACCGGCACTAGGTTCCGGCCGAAACCGGCGAGCCACTCGGCGAGAGGAGTGGACGAGACCATGAGCCCCACGGGCATGTAGAACATGTTGGCCACTGAGTGCTCCGCCCCGCACATCACGAAGGACGACACCGCCATCGAAAGCGGCACGACTCTGCCGACCACATCGTCGGCGGAGTACGACATCCACACTCCCATACATACGAGCCAGTTGCAGAGCGCGCCGCGGAAGAAGGCCGGCCAGAAATGGATAGACGACTTTCGAATCGCCGTTGTTATGAGGGCCTGCGCGCAGGCCCCATCGATAGGCTGCCACAACTCCGTCTCGTAGTACAGCCAGGCCACGAAGATGGCGCCCGCCATGTTCGCGAAATAGACTATGACCCAGTTCCGTATGAGCTCTCCAGATCGGATCCGCCTATCGAGAAGGGCCATGACCATCAGGGAGTTTCCCGTGAACAGCTCAGCGCCTCCAACTATGACCATGACAATTCCCACGCTGAACACCATCCCGGAGATGAGCCTCACGGCGCTAGGCCCTGCCCAGATTCCAAGCGAACACGACACTGTGTGCGATGCAACAGCCGCCATGGCTACGAAGCTTCCGCCAAGAAAGCCCAGCACAACAAGGGCAGTCGCGCTGGCGCGGGATTTGGCGACACCCGCCTTGACGGCAACGGCAGCAATCTCCGAAGGCGTCTTGCAAGCCACAAAGCACACCATCCTTTCACACATCGTTCGGTATACTCCAACTATCTCAGGGGTTTGAAGCGCTGTCAAGCGCCTGCCTGGCATGTGGCCTTCCACCACTTCCCACAGGGACTTCCACCTGTCCATGTAGAATAGACCTGCACAGAGGGGGCCCACACTTCCGCGCAGGCCCACTAGAGAAAGGAGTTGCACTTGTTGAGTCGCAAACTGCACAGAATCAATATCAAGGCCACTGCTTCAATGGTAGTGGCAGCCTTAGTCGCTGTAATCGCCGCATGCGCCGCTTCGGCCGCCACTTCGTACACCGTCAAGACAGGCGACTCGCTCTTCCTCATCGCCAATCGTTTCGGCGTCACAGTGAGCGCACTGCGCTCGGCCAACGGGCTGTCGCACGACTGGATCTACCCAGGCGACACGCTCAGGATCCCCACATCGGCAACCACTCCGGCGCCATCGGGGTCCACTTACACAGTCAAGACAGGCGACTCGCTTTTCCTCATTGCCAATCGCTTCGGCGTCACAGTAGGCGCGTTGCGTTCAGCGAACGGGTTGTCGCATGACTGGATCTACCCGGGCGAGGTTCTACGCATCCCGCGCGGCACACAGCCGCGGCCTTCTCCGACTCCATCGCGCTCGGATTACGGGTCATGGAGTTCGTCCGACCTGTCGCTTCTGGCTCGACTGGTCACCGCCGAAGCAGGCGGCGAGCCCTATGAGGGTCAGGTCGCGGTGGCGGCCACGGTGCTCAACAGAGTGCTGAGCAGGGCCTACCCCGATACAATTCCCGGCGTCATCTACCAGGTGGTAGATGGAAGGTACTATCAGTTCAGCCCGGTGCTTGACGGCAGAATCAACACCAATCCCTCGTCGTCGGCGCTCAGAGCGGCGCAAGCTGCCGTCGATGGATGGGACCCGTCCTATGGCGCGCTGGGGTTCTACAACCCCGTGAAGACTGCAAACTACTGGGTGCAGCTCAGGCCTGTCACCAGAGTCATCGGCGGTCACGTCTTCTTCAAGTAGCATAGGTCAGCCAAAGGCCCGGAGGATGGGTCAGAGCATCCTCCTCCGGCCCGAGGGTCGATGCGAACGCGCGTGACACAGGGCGGCCTATTGAGTTAGGCGGCAGTTGGTTGTAGAATTGACCGAGGGAGGGACCAGCTGTGCCAATCTATGAGTACAATTGCGACAACTGCGGCAGATTCGAGTTTCTACACGGGCCAGGCGAAGGCGCGCTCACGCGCTGCCCCAAGTGCGGATCTCCCGTCCGGCGCCTCTTCAGCTCCAGGATGGGTATCATATTTCACGGGTCTGGCTACTACGTGACCGACCACAGGTCTGAGGAGTACAAGAGAGCGGCTAGCGCCGAGAAGGCTGAAGGCGGCTCATGCTCGTCCGAGAGTTGCACGAAGTAGACTCGGCGTCCGCCGATGCAAGTCGCGAGATCTGAGGCGGGTTACTCCCGCCTCTTCCTCGTCTGAGGGAGCTTCACGCTCATATGGGCGATGGTCCCCAGTCCGGGAGCACGCAGTTCCCTCTGCTCGTCAGCTGATGCGCGCCTCCCGCAGAGTCAACGGCGTACACGGAGTAGAGGCCTGATTCGCCTGTTCGAGCCGCCGTTGCCACAGCCTTTGAATCTGGACTCCACGCTAGCCCTGCGCAGCGTGGGTCCGATACGAAGGTCACAATCGCGTTGGGCTCGCATCCGTCATCGGCGCCGATGGCGCGCGCATCGAGCATCCACACCGATACACGCTGGCCTCCTCGCGCCTCGGGGCCCCCAACGCAGTATGCAAGCGACCCGCCATTGGGCGACCACGCGAGCGACCACGGCCATATCCCTCGAGATGTCCGCATCTCCCATGTCTCGCCGGTGAACACGTCCACTACCCGAAGCAGCGCCTCATCGTCGTCGGAGGCCACATATGCCGCGTGAACACCATCCCGGCTGGCCGCCAGCCCCCATATCTTGTCAGGACCCGCTGTGAGCTTCACCGTCTGCCCCGTCCATGTGTCCTTTGCATGAAGCGCACCATCGGCGACGAACACGGTCTTGCTTCCATCTCCCATCCACGCAGCGTTGGCGGCCGCGAAATCCGATTTGCTGAGTGTGCCGCTGAGGCTGACTACGTGGACGGTCGCGTCGAGTTCGTACATGATGGCATCGCCGCCCGGAGACCAGCTCGGCGTGACCAGGCCTGGGATGGGTTCGCCTATCGACTCCGTCTGGTCAGTCACGACGCTGACTACCTTGAGCCGTCCATCCGCGCCCTGCAGCGCCACACGATCGCCGCCGGGCGCCACCGCAGGCACCGACCTCCATGAGCAGTCCACGCTCATAAGTGCCGTCGATGAGCCGCTCGACACGTCCAATATCATCAATCCCGGCCGGCCAGCCTGATCCGAAATACAGGCTATCATCCCACTCAGCCCATGGGCCTCTGGAACGACAGCAAACTCGTCTTCGGACATCCACTACACCTCGCTTCCCGATGTGCCTGCCGAAATGCCCGTTTAAGTATATGCTCCTCTGATGCGACCCGATGCGTGCTTTACAAGAGCCCTTGGCCGCGCCTGCCGGCGCAGCCAAGGGCTCTTGAGCAAGGTCTGCCGTGTGCGCAAGGCTATCCTCGGGCCTTTTCGGCCTTGTGACATGCGGCCTGATGCGTCCCCTCATACAGCAGGAAGCTGGGCTCGACCTCCTTGCATATATCCATGGTGTAGGGGCACCGCGGATGCAGATGGCATCCTGCCGGCGGGTGCACGGGGCTCGGAATCTCGCCTTTGAGCACCTCGGAGATACCCCTGTGAGTCGGATCCGGCACAAACACCGCCCCGATGAGAGCAGTGGTGTACGGGTGCAACGGATTCCTGATTATCTCCTCAGCCGTGCCCATCTCCACGATCTTGCCCAGGTACATGACGGCGATCCTATCGCAGATGTGCCTGGCGGTGGCGAGGTCGTGCGTGATGTAGACGAAGGTGACCCCCTTCTCGCGCGACAGGTTGAGCATGAGGTTCAGAACTTCGCCCCTGATTGACACGTCCAGCATGGACACTGGCTCATCCGCCACTATGAAGTCGGGATCGAGAGCCAGAGCGCGCGCAACGGCAACCCTCTGGCGCTGGCCTCCCGACAGCTCATGCGGATACCTGGACATGTATTCCTCCGGCGGGATCATCTCCACGTCCGCCAAAACCGAAGTCACCACATCGCGCGCATCGTGGACGGTCCTGGCAATCCCCTGAATGCGCAGGGGTTCGGAGATGATCGTCTGCACGTTCATCCTGGGGTTCATGGATTCGTACGGGTCCTGGAAGATCACCTGCATCTTGCGGCGCAGGTTCTTCATCTCCAGAGGGTTCAGCCCCATGACATTGACTTCTTCGAGGTTGACCGACCCGGACGTGGCATCGGTCAGCCTCAGCATGGTGCGGGCCAACGTGGTCTTCCCGCAGCCCGACTCGCCCACTATTCCGAGCACTTCGCCCTTGTACACATCGAAGCTCACATCGTCGACGGCCTTCAGCACGGGCGGATTGTCGGTCCTCAGCGATTGGACCAAGCTGAGCCGGACAGGGAAGTACTTGGTCAGGTTCCGTACCTCCATTATCACATCGCCCTGCTGAAACTGCTTCCTATCAGCTTTCGCCGCTACTGCGCCCATACGTCCACCCCCTGCTGAACAATCTCCGCTTTATGGCACGCGGCCATGTGACCCGTCGTGCCGATCTGGCGGAACGGCGGATCCTCCCTCATGCACTCCTCGTCAGCAAGCGGACACCGAGGATGGAATCTACACCCGGAAGGAGGAGCCAGCAAGTTGGGCGGGAACCCCGGAAGCGACCTGACAGCGGACCTCTCGGCATGGATATTGGGGA
>ENA-UOOH01000755-UOOH01000755.1-fermentation-metagenome-genome-assembly--contig:-NODE-755-length-34838-cov-3.883506_pt1 | contig 34838 bp, 28 predicted proteins | sample MGYA00245778_ERZ724025 | MGnify/ENA primary metagenome ERZ724025 (study PRJEB28704, sample SAMN03018313) | fermentation metagenome | biome: anthropogenic terrestrial biome; feature: soil; material...
ATTGCGACCAATCTGCTTGGTCATCATGTAGAGGTTGATCTGGTTGCGGTCAGCCTCGTCCTTGATTAATTGTGCATTTTCTACGATTCTATCTAAGTCTAAAACGTAGGTATTTGGAGTAATGAGCCCGCGCTGATGAAGCTTGATTGCAGCTTCAATGAGACTTGAATTTCTCCTTACTGTCACGTCTAGAAACATCTAACCACCCCGTGTGAACACTTTATCAATTGCCTCTTTAAGAATCCTAATAATCGTATCAGCTCCAGATCTCATGGGATTAATTCGGATCATATAATCTTCTAACTTAGGATCATGGGCCAAGAATGTCCCTGACACTCGATAAAACATTCCAGTGATTTCATACCTTGATTCCGCACCTACCGGATGAGGAGCTCCTCCCAGAAGATTAGTGTGCTCCAACACTTTTTTGGCAATGGGCTCTTCGAATTCCACAAGTACCACCCTGGACTGGGCGTTGGCGACAAAAGCAGACTTAACGCCATGAACCTCACCAAGATTAATCCTCTCTACTACTTCGTCTCCTACCTCTTTTTGAATAGCCAACATTACTGGAGCGTAGACCAAAGAGCGTAATGCGTCCATAGCTTCAGAACCCTGGATCTGGCTTCCACCAGAATAGTTCATAGTCTGGATGGTTTTCACTGTGGCCTGATCACCGATCACGCAACCAATTCCTGGTGGCCCTAAGAGCTTAAAAAGGGAGAAGGCGCTTATATCTCCTCCGCATTGAATCCCAATCTTTTCGGCCTTCATTGCTACATAATTGTCATCAACCAAGATATAAAGATCCCCATTGATCTCCTTCAGCCTCTCTATTGTGGCTTCGAGGTTATACATATCGTCCATTTTTTGTCTAGAGTGTTGAAGGAGGCAAAATTCAGCTTGCTCCACAATTTGAGCATCGAGAGCTGGATCGTTGAAGTTAATAGGAATGGGCCTTAAGCCCATAGATGTGACAATGATGTCTGTAGTTGGATAAACAGGAGCGTCATGAATCAGTATTTTCTGGTTCGTTTTTAGTTTTGCATTCATGACATTTCTTATGGCTCCAGTCCCCGCCCCCGTCACTAGAGCGCAGGCCTCCCCCTGAAAAAAATCGGCCAGTACCCGCTCTACCTTTTCTGTGTAGACTGGCTTGCCAATTCCCGGAACAACCCCATAATCTCCTCCGTGCAAGAATTCATCGCCGCGAAAATGCCTATGAATAGTGTCGACTAAGCGAAATTGAAGTTCCTTCGCTTTTTCTAAATCTATTGTTTCGATAGGATACACGTTCAATTCTCTCGCCCTTTCATGGAATACTAAGCAGCTTACGTGGATTGTCTACTAGGAACTTGTTGATGGTCTCTTCTTTGAGCTCCGCTTCTTCTAACAAGGGTAAAAATGTATCTACTAGATAGGAATATCCAATTCCGCCGTGCTTCTTTAAGTGGGATTTCCTCGTTAGATCTAAAGAGAGCACAATTTGATTTTCATGTCCCCTAGCTACCAGTTCTTTGATCAAACAGACTCTGCTTGCATCAGGTTGGTAGTCTGTTTTCCCTATTGTGTCAAAACCTAGATAGCAGCCTTTACCAGCGACCCTAAGATGATAGTCCAGGTCAGGATTTAGATCCATATGACCGATTAATACTGCGGTGAGATCAACACCCTTTTTTTCCAAGATTTTTATCTGATCTAGAGCCATAGTTCCTAGAGTGGTATGTGTAAAAATTGGTCTTCCCGTATATAAGTGAACATCCGCGACTAAATTAAAGAGCCTTTGTTCCGAGGCTTTGATCGCATTATGGCTACTACCCACTTCTCCTAAAACACTGGCCTTCAAGCCCGTGCCATCCATGCCTTTCTCAACATCTGCAACCAACATGTCAAAGAGCTCCGCATCGCTTGACTCGTAAAAATACGGTGGCAGAAAAGGCTCCTTGTAAAATCCTGTGCTTGCTATGATAGTTAGTCCGGTCTGTTTGGCGACGTTGCTTAAGATGCAGGCATCTCTACCCATACCTCGATTTGTTACATCGACAATGCAGTCGATTCCCTGCTTCTTAAGCTCCTTGAGTTCTTCGATCACTCCCTGGGTATCATCGTAATTTGTGTCAGGATCCTTTTTGGGACCTGACAAATCCAATTTGATGTGTTCATGGATGTAAGTTCTACCAATTTTCATGATCTTGTCCCTCACTAAAGTCAGACATTATCAAAGCCGCAGCTTACTCCACATAACTCCATTTTTCTGCGCAAAATAAGCCGCGGCTCTAGACAATCAACAGGGAATCGGCTAAACGCCCTCTTTATTTAGGGAATAAGCCGATGAGATGCAGAATGTTTACAATAATCCCCATAGAGATGGCGCCCAAGGGTCCAATGGCCATAGTTGCAATGGGCTTTTTAGAAATCTCATTCAAGAAATACAGCCCAATGATCCAAATAAAGCCGATGTTAGGAGCTATTGCGTTGGCGGCGAGCATACCTCCAACCAACAGAGCAATGTCTAGTACCTTGGACATTGCGGTGCGCACATTGTCGCCAAGTTCTTTCATGCCTGGGAACTTATCCATAGCTGTAGCGATAAAGCCCAAGATCAGGATCTCAATTGCCATGATTAGGGCACCGATGACAAACGAACCTACCAATCCCATAATACCAGCATTGATGAGAAGAATTGCTGGCACATGCACCGCCTTAGTACCGGCTGGGGAGTACAAACCTGAGATAATTGCCGTGGTCATAACCAAAGGTATAAAACCCAATGTTCTTCCCAATGCAACCATAGCTGCAGAAGCGTATTGCCCTTCAGCAGTAAGGGTTAAGGATGCAGGCCCTTCAGCAATTAAAAGCAGGGTTGTGGCTATAGCAACAATACCACCGGCTATAGACAGAACAACGATGTTTTTCCTGATTCTTTCTATATTCTTGCCAAACACGGCAAATGCACTTGCCGTTCCTTCTGATGACTTTTTGCCATAACGTGCTGCAACGAAGACCATGGCTACAATACCGAAGAGTAAGGCCATACCATCAGCATTAAGGGCAACTTGAACTGTTCCAAAGGAAAAACGACCATACAAAGCTGTGAATTGCTTGATAATCATGGTTAACGCCAGAACAATAGCACCTTTTGCAAGTCCCGCCTGATACCCTACTGCTATAGCAGGGAAAACCGAGAAAGATACGATGATTAGGCTTCCCACGTTGCCCAAATTGCCAGTAAAATCGATTGGCAACACGGAAAAAATGTCGGTAATAGCTTGCATACCAAACAGCAATAGAATGCCAAACAGCGCTCCTACAGCAGTGGCTATCCATTTTCTGTTACCAGAATCGGAAAACAGGGTACCTAGAATGTCGCAGCCAAGCAAAATTGTATGGACGATGATTATTTTGCCCGCAATCGACGTTGGAATTCCAAACCCTATGACCAAGCCAAAGGATAGGGCGAAGCTTGTTGCAAACAAAGCTCTCCTATCCATTGCACCACTAAAATACTGGGAGTAGAGAGGACGCAGACCATCGTGGAATACCGCAATATTCTGATTCGCTAGGTACGTGGAAATACCACCTAGAGCCGCCATAACAATTATGGTGAGTAAGTTAATCTCAAATAACATGCTTCTTCCTCCTATTTTAACATTTCATCAATTAAAATCGGAACAACTCGTCCAGCATCGGTGTTTACAAAACCAAAAGCCTTTTTTCCGTCTTGAACTGCTTTTCTAATTTCGTCTTCCGAGAGAACTTTCCCGGGAATGCTCACAGATAAGCAACTCTCTGGGCCAACTATGCCGATGGCCATTGCCAGAGCTCCACCTGCCCCTGTTGCACAAGCACCTAGGTAGAAGTGGGCTTGTCCATTTTTTAAATCCAGAGCGGCTTCAATATCCCCTTTGATATTAACCTTAACCTCTCCCCGGCCATGCTCCTCAACGAGCTTGGCCAAGCGCTGCTTATCCATCTGCCCACCAATCACGATATTCACCATTTGTCTCACCTCCCGTCAAAAGCAATCTTTCTAACCGTTCGTTCTCTCAAGAGTCGATACATAAAGGGCGCATAAATGAAGGGCTACGTATCCATATTCAGCCTTGGGGATCTTGATATTGGTTTGGTCTTCAACTCTACGAATCATTGTAGGGATTTTGGGATAGATCGGACTCGTTGTGACTTCTTCTCCTAAAAGAGCATCATCAATGGGCTTAATCTCTTCTCCATCCTTGATGCGCGCTAGAGCCATGGCAATGTGAGTGACGAACATAGAAGCGTTATCCTCGGTTAAGGCAATACCTAACTCGCTTTCGGTTTCCTTAACGAATACGTCAACAACTCGGATAATGTCCTCGTCTATTTTCTTGGCATCCAGTAACACATTTAGTCTCGTTAAGAGTGTGGCATCCATCGGTTTTCCTCCATCTAGGTCAAAATACTATTTTTAGTATATTGAAGCCAAAAAATTTAATACATAGGAATGATTTGCTTTTCGACAACCAGTTTTTGGATTTTCTCGATGTCCTCCAGATTAATGAGCCTTTTGATAATGCTCTTCAGCTCCGCGTTTCCTTTGTCAATAACCATGGCGGCCATGGTATCACACTTGTTTGCCTCTATGGTTCTTGGATTTTTGAGTGGCTGCATGTTAAAATCTAGGTCCTTCTCCTTGATTTCATCTTCACTCCACACTGCGGCATCTATTTCATTGGTTCTAAGTTTTTCCACAATTTGACCATATGACGTTTCGACATACTCCACATTTTTACCTTCACACTCATGTCTAGTTAATAAGAACTGGTCAGGAGAAGTGGTATCGATCCCAACTCTCATCCCGTCTTCGATTTCCTTAACATGATCGTCCTTAAACAGAATGATGTGGTTCCCTACATAACTACCTGGGCCAAAAACGTGCAGCTCCTCAATGTACGGAAATCTCATTTTCTCGTGGATGGCTGCAAGTTTCGATGTAATCGTGAAATCATACCTACCCATCCCCAAGGCTTGAATCCGTTGTTCTGCTCCTCTCATAAAGGCTAGACTAAAGGGAATATCCGCCTTCTCAAACGCTTTGTACAGACCCGTTGCCAGACCTTCATAACGTTTGGAATAAGGTAAGGGCATAACGCCCATAATCACACCAAAATCAGAGATTCGCCATAATTTCTTATAATCAATGGAGCGTATAAAAGTCCCCAAATGTCCCCTACTTTCAAGTTTGACTGCTTTTTCTTCGTCCAGGAATTTCATAGCGGATTGAACGGTTCCTCTTCCTGTGCTAAAACTGCTCGCATACTCCCCAATGGTTCGAATTCTGTCGCCCTCATTATAATTAATAAACTCTCTAGCTAAGAACATAGCCATTTGGCCATTCTTAGACATTAATTTTCTCTTATTATGCACATTAATCTTCTCCCTAAACATTACCAACATACAACATTCTGTACATTCATAATAGCATATGCCTCATGAGTTTGCAATGTCTTAAAAGGAGTTTTGCATCTCCTCTTACAATAGAGTAAATGGAATTACATCCTAGACGACTACCCCTTGCTCCTTTGGACATTTTGACGTATTGTAAAAGGAGAAAGGAGGTCTTGAACATGCATTCCAGGTGGAAAAGGCTGGGGAACGAACAAACAAGAACCGCCCTTTTAGCTCTCATACCTTCATTTGTTATCTTTTGCGCCTTTACGATCTATCCGATCTTTTGTTCGCTGTACTTGAGCTTTTTCAACGCATCGCTCCTCTCTTCTACCCGTACCTATGTGGGGTTCAATAATTATATCAACCTCCTGCAAAACCCCACGTTCCAAAAGGCGGTTAAAAACACCGTCCACTACACCATTGGGGTTGTGCCCATTGGTATCGCCTTATCCTTATGTATTGCCGTCCTTCTCAACAACAAACTGCGGTTTCGAGACTTCTTTCGCGCCGCCTTCTTCGCCCCTGTCGTTACCTCCATGGTGGCGGTTTCGATTGTCTGGACGTGGATGTTGGAGCCAAATTATGGACTCGTAAACAGCCTCTTGGCCAAGCTAGGTATCGCAGGCCCAGGCTGGCTCACCGATCCCGCCTGGGCCATGACATCTGTGATCCTCCTTAGCATTTGGAAGAACCTGGGCTTTAATATGGTGATCTTCTTGGCAGGGCTCCAGAACATTCCGGCGGAAGTCAATGAAAGTGCAGATTTGGATGGTGTGACGTCATTTCAAAGGCTTCGCTACATCACAATTCCCATGATGAGAGGCCCTATCGGCTTTGCCACCATCGTGAGTATGATTAAGTCTATGCAGGTGTTCGGCCAAATTTATGTGATGACTGGGGGAGGCCCAGCCAACTCCACCATGGTCGTTGTGTACTACCTCTACCAGCAGGCCTTCGAATTCTACCGTAGCGGTTATGCATCAGCTGTAGCCTGGGTGCTCTTTGTGGCAATCTTGGTGTTGACTTTAGTCCAGAACCGCCTCATCAAATCACAGACGTAAGAAAGGGGGAAGCCCATGCAAGCCCAGCGGCTGGTTATTTTCTTTGTCCTTTTCACCTTCGCCATTTTTATGTTGATGCCCTTTGCCTGGATGGTCCTCTCCTCCTTCAAAGAAGCAGATGAGGTCTTTACCTACGACATGACCTGGCTGCCCTCTACAATCAGTTTTTCGGGATATTACCGAGCCCTGACCGAGCAGCCCTTTTTGAAGTACGGACTCAACAGTGTGCTCGTCTCCCTGATCATCACGGCAGCCCAACTCACAACCAGTGCCCTGGCGGGGTATGCCTTTGCTCGCCTAAACTTTCCAGGACGAAACCTGATCTTCATGGTTTACCTTTCAGCGATGATGATTCCATCGCAGGCCACTGTCATCCCGTCCTATATCCTTATTCGTAAAATGGGTCTCATTGACAGCTATGCAGGGCTTACCCTGCCCTTCTTGGCCGGACCCTTTGGGGCCTTCATGATGCGCCAGTTTTTCCTGTCCATGCCAGAGTCCCTAGAAGAAGCTGGCATCATCGACGGATGCAGCCGCTTTCAGGTCCTATGTAAAATTGTGCTACCCTTAAGCAAACCAGCCCTGGCATCCCTAGCCCTCTTTACCTTCATGGGCGCCTGGAACGATTTTATGTGGCCATTAATCATCATTAATAGAGATGCCATGAGGACACTGCAAGTGGGACTTTCCTTAATGCGGGCTGACCTCTATCCTGACTGGCCCATGATGATGGCAGCCTCGGTCATGGCTACGCTACCCATCATTATTGCATTTCTGTTGGCACAGAAGCAGTTTATCCAAAGTCTAGCATTTACCGGAGTCAAGTACTAGGCCCCGGTAATGATGAGAGAGGAAGGATAAGGATGTTATTTGGAGTTACCACCATGGCGTCTTTTCACAAGCCCATTCTAGAAGCCCTGGAGATGATCAAGAATTCTGGGTTTGATTGTGCTGAAATCTGGGCTGATCACGCCTGGGATGCCAAAAAGGGAGCAAGTATGGAGGATCTTAAAGCCACTCTCCATCAACACGAACCGAGCGGGTCCTTCGCCTTAGACAGCCGACTTAGGCTTTGGGCTCATCTTCCGCCTGGAGATGAGCTTTCCTATAAGCAAAAGGAGAAATACCTTCCGCTTGCTTAAACGTAGTAGAGAAATGGGAACTATTAACAAAGCCGCACTGCCTAGCCACTTCTTCCATGGACACCTTCGTTTTGACCAACAGCTCCCTCGCTTTACGATGTCGGCACTCCATAATGTATTGATGGGGCGTCTTACCTACAATCTTCGGGAAAATCTTCTGCATATACGAAGGGCTCAAAAAAATCGCATCACTAATATCTTTGATAGTAATATTGCTCGTGTAATAGGTCTCAATGTATTTGCAGGCTTTCTGGACGATATGCTCCAGGCTGGGATGGGGCCCTTGGGGCCAGAAAGGCCTCGGTTTGCCATCTCGAATAAGCTGAATGGCTACGCGGTTTTCGAGGCTGGTGATCATCAAAGGACTAGCGTCGCCATAACGCAACACTTCGTGGATCAGTGCGTCCAATGCTTCCAGGAGAAAATGACTATACCTATTATTCGGAGCACTAAACTCAAGTTTTCCCTCGCCCCCCAGTTCGAGATAAACACCTCGCATGAATTCCGGTAACACACAGATGGTCATATACCCAGCCAGATCCTGCCTGCGGGCAGGGTGTACGAGAATATCATCACCCGGCGCCAAGCAAATAAGGCTACCCTTTTTAAACTGGTATTCGCGACCATTAATCGTGGCCGAGGGCGGCGTTTCAAAACAAATTACAAAGTGGTACTCTTCCACGTCCATCTTGCGGGCAACGACATAGGAATCAGGCAAAAATACGGCCACATGCTTAGAAAAAATGGCCCGGGTCCTACTATGAATGTTCGGGGGGATCTTCTCGACGAAGTAGTCAAAGCCTCGCATGTTTTCTGCACCTTCTAACGCTAGAGTCTACTCAGGTTATCACTATTGGCACGTTCAAAAAAGAATTCTGCGTTGGAACGCCAATTCCTTTTTGACCCCTATAAGGGAGCATAGGGTACAAAATCAAAAGACACCAATTGAGGTGTCTTTTCGGAGCTAGTATTTCCGGAATCTTAGGATTCTATCGTTCTACAAACGTCTTACAGCATGTGGCCTCACAAGAACTAACCGGAGTTTCACCAAACTGCTGCACCATGCTTTGTGTTTGTTCATAATCATACTGTTCAGGCAAAGCTTCCCCCACCTCGTCACTGGTAATGAGAATACCCTCTGCAGCACAGTAGTTTTCATCCCACCACTTACAGTTTCTCACCGTGCAATGGACTTCCATAACAAACCTCCTCTAGATGCTATTCCACATTTATAGTTCCAAGAACAGCTTATGGATATACACTTTAGAGGTCAATTACCACTGTGAAAGGTGTTGAGGACATCCATCTCAGGCTTGGCCTGTTTACAGGGTTCGCATGGCAAACCACTCCTTCTATGCCCCAAGAAGAATCTTAGAATCAAAGGAGGAAGTCGTGACAATTTCCAGAAAATAGAGGTAGAAACCAGCGACATCCCAGGCTCATGGTGGAGCCGGGGCAGAAGGAGGTCAAAATGTATAGTTTCCCCCGTGATTTGTATGTTGACGTCCGCCTAGAAGAATCCTTTGATACGCGAATCCGCTTTAAACAGCTCGCACTGGAGGGACAGAAGGTTCGCCAAGAAAAGGGGGCTTTTATTCGGGTATTCGATGGTCAGCGCTGGTACTATAGCTCTACCACGGATACGGAAAATCTCCAGGACCACATCGATACCTTGGCGTCTATGGCCACTCCAAATCATGATATTTTGAACCATCCCATTGTCAAAGCCTTCGAGGTCAACCGGGAGAGCATCTTACGATACGAAAAGGACTCGGTGACAGACATCCCCATTGAAGAGAAACAGGCTCTCTTAGAGACGATCCTTGGTCGGATTTCAGATGAGGCCATCGTCGGCCACAACTCGTATTATATGGACAACAAGACCACAAAGTCCTTCTATTCATCAAAAGGGGCTGTTCTTACCTTCGATCAACAAGTCTGCGGTATCCGCATCACATTGGATATTGTCTGCGGTACGAACAAAGACCAAGCCACAGTCTCCAAGGGAGCTACGTATCTTGCTGATCTTAAGGAATATGCAGACTTTTTCCAGGAAGAGATCACCAAGAGTGTGGCTTTTATTCGTGCCGCAGAACCGGTCGTTCCCGGTGAATACCCTGTTCTTTTGAGCCCAGAAGCTACGGGCATCTTCACCCATGAGAGCTTCGGACACAAGAGCGAATCCGATTTCATGGTAGGTGATGAAACCATGAGGACCGAGTGGGCTTTGGGCAAACGAGTTGGTCAAGACCTCTTGAATATCATCGATGACGGAACCATCACAGGTAATGGCTATGTCCCCTTTGATGACGAGGGGACGAGGGGTAGGAAAACGGAGATCATCTCCGGAGGGCTTCTCGCGGGCCGCTTGCACAGTGCTGCCACCAGTGTAGCCTTGGAGGAAGGACTTACGGGCAATGCAAGAGCAGTGAATTTCGAATTTGAGCCTATCGTACGCATGACCACAACCTACATCGACAAAGGCACAAGACCCCTCAAGGATATTATCGCCGAAATGGACCATGGCATCTATCTGGAAACCCTCAAACACGGATCTGGCATGTCCACCTTTACCTTGGCCCCAGCCCGGGCTTACAAGATTGAAGGGGGACGGGTCACGAGCCCTGTGAAGATTTCCGTTGTGACGGGAAATGTGTTTAGCACCCTAGAGGAAGTCGATGCTATCAGTGCAGAGTTTGAGCTCAGCAGTTTTGTGGGTGGCGGATGCGGTAAGATGGAGCAATATCCTTTACCAATAGGGTACGGCGGCCCCTATACACGGGTCAAAAAACTAAAGGTGCAGTAGGGGGCGATGAAAATGAAGCAAGAGTTTATCACCATCCGGGAGAAAGAAGCCACGGCCAGAGTCCAGATGAGCCAGGTCCAGGCGGTGCGCCTAAAAGATATCACGAAAAAAGGCGTTCGGGTTTATAAAGACGGTAAAATCGGTATTTCCGGAGCTGTAGGCGAGGCTTCAGATACTTTTTTGCTAGAGAGTGCCAAGCAGAACCTACGGGCAGGCATTGACTATCCCTACCCCCTGACAAGGGACCATCAAGACCATCGTTCTTACAATGACAAGCCTATGGATTCTCAGGAGTTGCTGGATCATGCTGAGCAGATCCTCGCTGTTTTACGGAACGACTATCCCGATTTCAGCTTCAGCGAATTTATTTCGTCCAATGAAATGACATTCCACATGCGTAACAGCGAAGGACTGGACTTGGAATACAAAGATGCCTTCTTTGTTCTTAATCTTATCTTGAAAGAGAAGGCTACCGCCAATCTTTTTGATGGGGGTTTAGTCTGTCAAAGCCGCCTTTTCGAGCCCAAGAAATTTCTGGAGTTTAACCGGGGTTTCTTAGAGGCCTACCGCAATAAGGTGGACCTTCCCAAGGATGATGTCTTACCCATTTTTACTCTAGATACCTCCAGCCTCATGGGTTTTCTAGGGCGCGCCCTACACGGTGAACGTTTTGCCAAGGGTAGCTCCCTATTCAGTGAAAAAATGGGAGAGTTGCTCTTTTCAGAAAGAATAATTATCGAACTGCTTCGCGATCCTGAAGTTGCGTTGGCGCCTTTCTTTGACGCTGAAGGAGTTGTCTTGCCCGATGACCGCCTCAGAGTCATTGAGCAAGGAAGACTGATGCGGGTCTTAACAGATAAAAAAACAGCGGAGGTATATAATCTTCCACACACTGGGGCCGCCACAGGCTCTTATGACGACCCACCAACAATCGATGGTGCCCATGGGCAGGCTCTAGCCTTTAGGACAGACAGCAAAGACATTGCCGAATCGATAAATGGCCAACCAGCCATCTTCGCGCTCATCTGTTCCGGAGGGGATTTTACAGCGGACGGCAGTTACGCAACCCCCGTCCAGGTAAGCTTTTTATTCGATGGAGAACGCCTTGTGGGCAAACTACCCGAATTCTCCATGCGATCGCACATCAATAACATGCTTGGAGAAGACTACATTGGTACCTTTGACAACACCAGCCTATACTTAGGAGACATTCCAAGCCAACTGCAAGGTTATTACATGAACATTATGAGGTAACCCGTAGACGTAGAAATCCCCTGGAGGTCACTCCGGGGGATCTTTGTCGTTAGAGAAGAAAAATCAGCATCGGTCAGCAAAGTGGCCAGCAGCCCAAACGCCCTTAAGGCACTAAGTCCCCGTTCACAAGCTCCACGGGGATTCTGACCGGAAAGCCCACCGGCAATCGCCTCGGGTCTGTGATCCCGTTGAACTCAACAACCTTACCAACCAGGGCCGGACTTGGGGATGGTTTAAAGCGAGCTACGATACTCCACACATTATCTCCCGGCAATAGTTTCACTTCAACGATGGGGCAACTACGCTCTTCTGCATCCTTGGGGTACTGCGCATCTTCCACATATGTAACCTCTGATGCTACTGACGCTGGCGCCATAACATGGATACTCGCATCTGACTCTATTTCCTGGTCTTGGTTTAATGCGAGATCCGGAACTATTGCGGGTATTGGGTTTGATTCTGGTTCTGGCTCTTCCTCATTTTCGGTCAAAATTAGCTCTAGCATGGCCTTGATGGACGCTAGTTCGTCATGCATCTGCGTATTAGCGGCTTCCCAAGATTCCTTATCCACCCACGCGGGTGCTGATTCCTGCGCCATTTGTCTTGCTTCAAGCTGGTTCAGCGTTTCCGTTATCGAGGAAAACTCTTCTACCCAAAGGTCACTTTCTAGAAGGGCCAAAATCTCACTCGTTGCCGATTCCTGTGCAGATTGACGTGTTTCCAGTTCAACTAGGGTGGCCTTGATGGACGCTAGTTCGTCATGCATCTGCGTATTAGCGGCTTCCCAGAATGTCATCACTTCGACTCCATCATCCTGCTCCGCGTAATAGCGAAACAGATAGACATTTAGTCCCATCGAAACCAGTACAAGCACCACTAGAAGAATCTGCAAACCATTTTTCTTTTTCTCACTACTCTCTGCCGCCACCTTACCCCCTCCTTGGTCATTTGTACATGTTATGCTCCGCGTGAACGCCGCAATGACAAGCCATATTGTCTGCAATATTACTATCACTGACCCTGTTTTCCTCTATTAACGCTGAATCCTTTCCTTTAACGCTACTGTCTATGCCACAATTAGTATTTTCCTGATCTCACCATTCGATGAACCTTAACCTGTTTCCTCCCTCAATCTGGGGTTATCGCGGAGTTCTCGCAGATTTGGTGCTCCCCTGGACAGGAAAATGGCCCAAATTACAGAACTAACTAGATAGATTCAGAGGAGGGAAGAGATGTCCGAAGAACAGATCCGGAACTATCGGCGTCATGCCCGTGCCTACGGTATAGCAAAAAGGCTTCTGTCACCCTTTTTCAGGTGGCTCTTCAAACTAGAATCAATGCCTGCTCCCGATCTAAAGGGTCCCCACCTTGTCTATGCTAATCATAATGCAGATCTCGACGCCGTTTTCGTGCAAATGAGTTTTGACGAGGTCTTATACTTCGTTGCCAGCGAACACATTTTCCGGGTTGGATTCGCTTCGCGCCTGCTCATGTATTTTTTCGATCCCATTTCCCGTCTCAAGGGGAGTACAGATATGAGTACCGTGCTAGACATCATGAGGCGGCTGCGGGACGGCAAGAATGTATGCATTTTTGCGGAAGGAAATCGTTCGTTTAACGGGCTCACAGGCCCCATACCCCCTTCCGTTGGCAAGTTGGCTAAATCATGTAAAGTACCCCTAGTTACCTACAAATTTGAGGGCGGTTATTTCACCACACCCCGCTGGGCCTATACCATGCGGAGAGGTCGCATGCGCGGCTACGTCGCTAATGTATACACTGTGGAACAGCTGAAGGAGATGAGCGCTGACGAGGTCAATGCTGCCATCAAAGCAGACCTTTTTGAGGATGCCTATGCACGACAGGCTATAGAAAAAATACGCTTCGAGGGCAAGCGCCTGGCAGAGGGCCTGGAGACAGCGCTTTTTATTTGCCCCCACTGCAAACAGGTTGGCACCCTGCAGAGCAAAGGTAGCGAATTTTTCTGTACTTGCGGCCTTAAGGCCACCTATGACGAGTATGGCTACTTAAGCGGCGCACCCTATTCTACGATTACGGAGTGGGATTCATGGCAGCGCCGACAACTAACGCAGATTGCTGAGAATCTTGCCGATAAACCTGCCTTTGTGGACGCAAAGGTGAAACTGAGCGTTATCGAAGGAAACCATAAGGGCAAGAGTGCCGACGCAGGAACAGGTGCGCTAGCCATGTATCGCGACAAGATTGTCTGCGGCGCCCTCATTTTTGCCATGGACGAGATTTCGGACATGGCGCTTTATGGCCGCGGCAACATCGCCTTTACAAGCCTGGGTAAGCATTATACGATTACAGGTGGTCGGTCATTTTGTGGACGTAAATATTTAGAACTCTACAATCAACTAAGAACAACGAGGTGACCTATGAACTTTTCATCATCAAATGCAGGCTTATGGAGTGCCATAATCCAACTTGGAATCATCGCGGCCACAATTCTAGGGGCCAATGTCTTAAGGCGGAAGTTGCCCTTTGTGCGCAAAACACTTATGCCCACTTCTGTCCTGGCTGGATTTGTGTTGCTTATAGTACGCAATACAAAACTATTAGACATCGATGCCATGTTCCTAGAGATGATTACCTACCACGGGATTGCCATCGGATTTATTGCCATGTCACTACGCATACCCCAAAAAGACACTGGACACAGCACCGATAGCCTCACCGCCCCCAAGAGTGGAGCACTCATCATCTCTACCTATCTGATCCAAGGAATCATGGGACTGACTATTACCCTCGCCCTAGCCTACACAGTGATGCCAGACATGTTCAAGGCTGCAGGCATTCTGCTGCCCATGGCCTACGGACAGGGTCCCGGTCAAGCCAACAACGTAGGCGGTATGTATGAAGCCTTGGGTTTTTTTGGCGGCAGGTCCTTTGGACTTTCTATTGCAGCATCAGGATTTTTGTGTGCCTGCACTGTTGGAATTTCCTATCTAAACTGGCAGGTCCGCAAGGGCAAAATTGAACTGCATCATTATGAAGAGGTTGCAGAGTCGCTCTCTGTAGACAAGTTTCAGGACAAGAATGAAATCCCCGTGTCGGAATCCATCGACAGATTCTCGGTACAATTCGCGCTGGTTTTGATTGTATATTTAATCACCTATCTGGTGCTTCACGGACTCTCAGCCCTCATTGATAACGTGGCCCCAGGACTCTCCAGTACATTAGAACCGCTACTATGGGGCTTTAACTTCATCGTTGGCGCATTGATGGCTATCTTGACCCGGGTTGTTATCAGTAGCCTTAGAAAGACGAAGATGATGACCCGCCAGTATCAAAACAACTATCTGCTAAGCCGCATCTCTGGCCTGGCCTTTGATGTCATGATTGTAGCGGGAATCGCCTCCATTGATATTACCGATCTTTCCGGTCTCTGGCTGCCATTTGTTCTACTATCCGTTGCCGGCGGCGTAGGAACGTACTACTGGCTGAAGTGGATCTGTAAAGAGATCTATCCCGACTATTTCTATGAGGGTATGATCTCTATGTATGGTATGCTCACCGGGACCATAAGCTCTGGCGTGCTGTTGCTGCGTGAAATCGACCCTGACTTTGACACTCCCGCGGCCAATAACCTCTTAACGGGCAGTAGCTTCGCCATAGTCATGGGCGCGCCAATGTTACTCTTAATAGGACTAGCCCCTGTATCTCCACTCATGACATCTGTAACCCTCGGTTTACTTGTCGTCTATCTTGTACCTCTCCTACTTTTCCTGTTCAAGGCCAAAGCTCGCAAGTAACTTAAAGCACCAATCCTAGTGGTTGGTGCTTTGCTCTCTATCGGAAGGAGTTCCTAAAACTGCAGCGAAGAGTTGAGGAAAATGCTATAGAAGGTGAGTGCGGTGATACGGCATCCCGAACCCACGCCCCTAATTACCACCAAGCTGAAGTGCCCAAAATACCATGGAAGAATGGTAGAACGGGTTATTTTGGCCGAGCATCTCCAGCAGGCTGATTACAAGGTACTGCTTGTTCTAGCCCCTGCAGGTTATGGAAAGACCGTTTTCCTAAGCCAACTAGCTAATATCTCCCATCGCCCCGTGGCGTGGTACAGTCTTGAACCCCATGACAATGACCCTAATACATTCATCAGGCATCTTGCGGCCGCACTCCAAGATCGTACTACCTTCGACGAGGTACATCTACAACGCTTGGTCTCCAAACCAGATCCTGATGGGCTAAGCCGCTATGCTGTGGGCTTTTTTATCCACGCCCTGCAGTCTAGGCCCGACGGTGTGTTGATCATCCTAGACAACTGGCAGGTGATCAGCCGTCCTGTGATCTACGAAATCCTATCCGACCTGGTACCCCTGCTGCCCCAACAAACTCAATTGGTCATAGGCGGAAGAAACTCTCTGGATCTAATAAGGCACTTGGCCCTAGAACGCATGCATGTGGCTGGGCAAGTACAGATTATTGACAGAAGCGATCTAAGATTTACCCCAGACGAACTAGAGGGCTTCTTCCGTTTGAAAGACGGTTCCTTGGAAAAAGAGCAGTTTGACCTTGTGGTAAACGTAAGCGAAGGTTGGCCCATTGCAGTGAACTTTCTTACACAAATGGGGAGCCTCCTTGAGGAGGCTAAGGACACGATTCCTCAGGTCCTTGCTAATTACATAGACCGGGAAATACTCCAAGGGGTACCTTCTGAGATCCTGGAGTTTTTAATTAAGGTATCGGTGTTTTCCCACTTTACTACATCAGATTGCGATCAACTCCTTGGCAACAATCTGTCCAAAGAAAGAATGCGCTACCTAGAATCCCATCAGCTTTTTCTAGAAGAAAAGGACGATCAATATTACCTTGTGCCCCTCATTCGTTCGTATCTTCTGGGGAAACTAGGCTCGGATCGGGACGCCTTGTACAAAAAGGCCGGGACCATAGGGATCGGTCGAGGACATCTCAGCCAAGCCATCAACTGCTTCTTGGAGGCCGGTGACCGGGAGACCGTCGCCGACATAGTAGTCAGGTTCGGCGGAGAAGCCGTGTTACACGGACGCTGGCAGACTGTTGGTGAATGGTTGGACACAGCCATCACAGCGGAGGAGATAAGGGTCAACCCCCGCCTTTCGCTCTTACAGGCACTGGTTGAGATTGGCCGCGGCCAACTGGGGCATGCTCAAAGGGCCGTTAATCAGGCTGAATCCCTCTTTTTACTCAGCGACGACCAGATTGGTTTGGCCGAATGCCAGCTGCTTAAAGCGCGAATCTCCCGTGGACGAGGTGCCATGGAAGAAAGTTTCGCCTTCCTCTTCGACGCGGAAGCGAACCTTTCTGCTTCCCGCTTTAAGCTCCTACTCGCCATTGAAAAATCCATCATCTATTATTCAGCGGGACGCTTGCAGGATTCTAGAGACATCCTCCAACAATGCCTGCAGGAAAACGAAGGGACCGGAGACAATGAAGCGTTGGTCATGATCCTTGAAGCATTAGGAAACATCACTTACTTGCTGGGAGAAGGCCCTCGAGCCCTGCTTTTGTTCAAGCGCGCCATATCCTTATGCCCCGAAGGAATCATGCCAGGATATAATTTCCAAGATATGATGTCCGCCATCTACGATGACTGGGGCGAGACAGAGCAGGCTCTCCTGATTGCCCAGCGTTCGGCAGCCATAAAAGAGAAAATGGGCTTGACCGAAGATCTACCTTCGTCCTGTCTGCAGTTGGCCTTAGTCTATACGAATCTGGGACGTTTTGACGATGCAGAGCGGTATTTCCTCCAGGGTATCAACTACGTACGAGAGCATGACAGCGACCGCGCTTCTCTAGCCCTCAACCTTGTCTTTCTGTCCCGGACGCTGGCCCTGCAAGGAAAATGGGTTGAGGCCAGGGCCAATGCGAAAGAAGCGCTTGAAGTAGCAGAATCCCAACCTTTGTTGTTCCGCACCTCTATTCCAACTGTGGCAGGACCAATTCTCGCCCGTACAGGTTCCTGGGATCTTGGTCTCAATTTGCTCAAGGGAGCCGAAAAAAAGGCCCTTCGCATGGGATTCGCCAAGTCTTTGGCTTATTGCTACCAAGCCCTGGCCTCCCTTTATTTCCTGCAGGGGGACCTTGTAGAAGCGAAACGTTACACCCAAAAAGCTCTGGTGGCCTCTGCCAAAATAAATGATCTTCAAAACTTCGTAACGTGTTATCACTGGTACTACCCTCTTCTAGTGTACGGACTAGAGACAGGAACAGAAACCAGCTTCGTTCAGAGGGTTTTGCGTAAAGTGGGTTCACCTAGCCTCAAGCACCTGATCCCTCTGGTGATGCGAGGAGACCCAGAGACGAAACAGCGTATTATTCCTATTCTTTTGGAAATAGGGGGATCCGAAGTCTGCGATGCTCTTGATGCCCTCAGAGAAGACCCCTCTGCCTATGTCCGGAACATGGCACAAGGCGCCTATGAACGCCTCATGGGCACCGAGGAAGTGCCGAAGTCCGCAACCACCAAACGGGCCCTGGGCCTTCAGCTGCTTGGACCTGTACGGATCTTCGCCGGTGAACAGGAGATCACGGGAGTAAAGTGGCGGAGCCACCGGGCTCGAGATCTTCTGATTTACCTAGCCCATATCGGACAGCCCGTTAGTAAGGACCAGATTATCGAAGCTCTGTGGCCAGACGACTACCATGATCTAGGAAAAGCAGATGCGAAGTTTCATACCACGGTCTACCGCCTGCGTTCGGTACTCAAGAAGCACGGCTTCCCGGATATGATCAAACACGGCACGGAAGTGTACACTCTTGCAGGCCCAATCGAAACCGACCTAGCCCACTTTGATGCCCTTATGAAATCAGCTATGGGTTCTGAAATGGATTCAGTGGAGCAGATGAATTTGCTGGAAGAAGCGCTAGAGGACTATCACGGTGATTACCTAGAGTATCTCGATTATGATTGGGCCATCCCCGACAGAGAAGCTCTACGCCTTCGTTATGGCGACGCTAAGTTGCGCCTGGTCAGCTGCTATCTCGCCTCCAAACAATATGAGAAAGCCATCAGTGAGCTTGTTTTACTCTTAAAAAGGGATGAGCTCAACGAGACCTACCATTCCCTTTTGATGGTCGCTTACGCCAAAAGTGGACAGCGTCAGGCAGCCCAGAGGCAATACGCCCAGCTTACTGAAGTTTTAGAAGAAGAGCTCGGTGTAAAGCCTTCCTTGGACACCCAAGGCCTCTATGAAGAGCTCAACCTTGGCTCTCTAAAATAAACGGCTCCAGATTTGATCTGGAGCCGTCTCATGGTCTTCATTGAGGTACGTATGATTAGTTGTTCTCAGCGTAAAAGATGTTCGGACCGCTGAGATAACCCCATTCTTCTTCATCATAAATACCTACCCAGTCACCTTTTTTGGGTGCAACGGAACCCCCACCAACATCGCCGCCCCTAGCTACATCCCGATACGATGTGAAGATGGCCTTGGCAAAGTTATCAAGAGCAGCGCCACCCTGTAGGTCTATCTCTTGATCTTTCCAAACCCTAATGATGGTACCTGTTCCTAAATGAACTACGGTTCCATCTAGGTAAGCATCCTCATTCAATACATAAGGAACAATTGTGTTTAACCACTCGATGGAGTCTCTCGAAGCTCGATTTACACCTCCACCGACATAGATAGCATTGTAGGTGTTATTACTGAACAAGATTGTATTGTCCGTGTCAATGTCAAAACCAACTCTCAAGGGGTACCTATTGTGTAGGAACTCTGAGTCCTCAATGCTACTTTGAGCTGATAGGAGATCGAGTCCTCTTAGGTTATCCTCAAAGGTTGTATTGCTGATCACAGTGCTGTCAGAATACTCGCTTTCGCAAAGAGCTGCATACCCCCCTTGGCGGTCTGCATTGGTACCTCCGTAGCTAATCCGGCAGTGATCAAAGGTGGCTCTAGCGTTGTCTGCGACATAGATGTAGTCCCAGTCTCCTGCCTGTGGATCATGGGAACTGGCGCCATTGCTTTGCCCACCATAGCGATCGTCATTAATGGAAGTAAAGACAATGGGTTTAAGAGCAGCTCCCTTGGCCTCTAATAGTCCATTAACTGTAAGCGTGTTGTGATAAAATTTCACGGTGGTGCCGGGCTGTAATGTTAGCTTTGCAGCCTCCTCAATGACGAAATCCCACCCCTGGAGAACAAAGGCCACTTCTGTTTCGCCCCAGACAATCGTCTTGGTAAAGTACGTTCCCCCATCGGGGTCCGCAAAGATCCCTTGATAGGTATTGATCTCATTGGAGTTTAGTGGGTTGTGGAACTCGTTAGAGTCGTCAATACTCACATTGACGTTAATGGCAAGTGGTTTTTCGTTGTTATAGAAGGTGTTCCCTTCTATGGATACACTCGGTACATATACTGCAGAAAGGGCGATACCCTCGGAAAAAGCAAAGGTGCAATTCTTTACAGGAGTACCCACCGATTCAGCCAAATCAAGCATTATCTCTGAGATTCCGCCTCCACCATAGTAGAACTCGCAATGCTCAAACTTATTCCCATTTTTGGTTCCCAAGTACACTTCATTCCAGTCTCCACTATCGGGAGTTGTGGTGTTTTGATCCTTATTGGTGTCTCCACCCTGTAGATCATCCCGCAGTGAGGTGAATACAATGGGAAGTGTCGAGGTTCCAACAGCCTCTATCCGCCCATTACCACTGGTATACAAGCCCTTACCCTGGCCGAACTTGATGATGGTCCCAGGTTGAATGGTAAGGGTGCTTTCAACATTGATGTCGTGGAGGTTGTCAATGACGTAGATGTTTCCTGAAGCCCAAGTTGTGGGGATGGTAATATCGTCAGTTACATAGACAACATTCCCTTTGACGTTGAAGTGCCAGGTATGCTTCGTGGACACAACACCATTGGACACCGTAACGGTGACCGTGGCCGGACCGGTCGCAGCGGGAGCCACCCACTTCGCTGTATTCAGTTGCTGGTCTTTTACTACACCCTTACTGCATATCCAAGTAGAAGTCAAAGGCCGACCACCTGGATCCGACGTGTTGATGGAGAGAACGCGCTCTTCATTAAGATTCACTTCAACGGGCGTAGTCGGGCTTGAAACGGGAGTTGCGTTGGTAATAATCGGGGGCTTTACGGTACCGATTGTAATGCTCCAAGTATGGGACACCACACCGCCTTTGCCATCTGTAACGACCACTTTCACTGTAGCCGTACCCGCCTCTTCGGGGGCTTTCCACGTGGCAGTTTTGCTATTTCCGGCTGTGAGTATGCCTTCGCCGGTTTTGCTCCATGAATAGCCTAAGGTGTCACCATCAGGATCTGAGGCGGTAATACTGAAGTTCACTTCGCCGCCGACGGCCACGGTCACAGCCTGTTCAGGTGGACTAAAAGCATCAATCTTTGGAGGTTTGTTGCCTCCCCCGCTTCCTCCACCACTACAACCCTGCATTAACAATACCAGACACAATACCAAGATAGCGAATACGTTCCTTTTCACATTCACACAAGGCACCTCCTAATTTCAAAGAGCTTTCTTTATGGTGAGTGTATCATGTTGCTTCTTACCAAAAACTGACCACTTCAGTCCATCAAGTAAAGGCAAGTACCAGACACGACCAAGTGCGCCATAGTCTTCAGGTGTGAGGATATAGTACCTCCTTACTCTCTCAAACCGTGGTGTACTATTTTATTTTCGATCAGGAGGCGATTGTCTATTTTGGCAGAATATAGAAAAAGGGCCGAGTAGCTCCCTAGCCGGGGGACTGTCCCTCGATCAGTTTGACGGTTGTCTTCCCTCAGTCCCTCAAACAAAGGAGGCACGACAATGACCCGTAAAAATGTGTTTGCAGTCTGGCTTGTGTGTTTCGTGATTGTGCTTTTGGGCTGGTCACCTTTAGCTCGAGGTAATGGTTACATGGAGGACAGTGCGAGTCTATGGAAAAGCTCTTTCCTTATAGGAGCTTTAAGGGCAGAAGAGGAACCTCTGGTTATTCGCCTGATTCTAGAGACGGGTGTCGATGTAAATTTCCAGGACGAGTTTGGAAACACTGCACTCTTGATGGCTTGTAGCGCCTATAATCCAAATCCAGAGGTAATTAGGTTGCTTCTTGAAGCCGGCGCAGATGTAAATGCAACAAATCTATTTGGGGAAACAGCCCTCTTCTTGGCCCTCCCCTGGGAGGGACTAGACCCGGAGGTCGTGCGGCTCTTGCTGGAAGGGGGCGCGGATCTGACCCACAGAGACGATGCGGGCTTTACTCCCCTCAAACAAGCCCTATACTTTGAGAGCACACCTGAGGCCATAAAAATGCTGGTGGATGCAGGTAGCGAACTGGATATTGTCGATGACGAAGGGAATTCTGTCTTGATGCAGGTTCTAAGCCGCATACCAGAAAGAAACCTCCTTCGCTCCCTCCTTGATAGAGAGGCAGATCCAAACCAGGCCAATTATGTGGGGTATACGCCGCTTATGGAGGCGGGAGTTACTTCGACAGACGATACCATCATCCACATGCTCCTAGAAGCGGGAGCCGATGTCAACGCTGTGGATAACGGCCACAATACGGCCCTGATCTGGGCAGCTTGGGGCAACAGAAATCCCAGAGTTATCCAGGTTTTGCTGGAGGCAGGGGCCGACGTGGATGTCACCGATTATGAGAGTGGTGCTAATGCCTTGATGTGGGCACTTCGGCACGATCCCAAACTAGAAATCGTCCAAATGCTCCTAGATGCAGGATCCAAGGTGCGCTCTAGAAGCGACACAGGGGCTTCACCCTTGTTTTGGGCCACCTGGGGCAATGCCAGTCCAGAAGTCTTTGAGATGCTGATTGAAGCTGGGGCCGATGCTTCTGCAAGGGATTTTTCGGGGTCCACAGCCCTCATGTCGGCCCTTCTGGAAGGAAATGATCTAGACGTAATTTCTTTGCTCTTAAGGGCGGGTGCTCCCATCAATGCAAGAGATGATTCGGATGCTAATGCCCTCATTCTGGCCACCAGAAGTAGCGCTTCCCCTGCGGTAATCAAAATGCTTCTCGAGGAAGGTGCTGATCCTCAGGCGAAAGATATATCAGGAGCGACACCCCTCTACGAAGCATCCTACGGCTCTGACCCCGAAGTGATCAGGCTCTTGCTCGCTGCCGATTCTGACCTTCACGTCACAGACGACTTTGGATATACCCCTTTGATCTGGGCAGCCATAGGAAATGGAAACCCCGAGGTCGTGACAATCCTCCTTCAAGAAGGAGCTGACATCCACCACACCACGGCCTTCGGAGCTAATGCCCTAATGTTGAGCGCCATGAGTAACCCAAATCCAGAGGTAATCCAAGTACTCATCGATGCGGGGGCCGATGTAAACAGTCTGGATTGCGAGAATGCAACGCCCCTGATGTATGCTGCTGGTTTAGGCTGGGGAGCGGCAAGCGTAGGGCCACTCCTTGAGGCGGGGGCGGATCTCAATGCCCAGGATGATTTGGGCTATACGGCCCTAATGAAAGCGGCAGCCATGACCACAGATCCTGAGGTGATCCGCCTTTTGCTAGGTGCGGGAGCCGACGGAAAGTTAAAGTCTCAAGAAGGAAGAACAGCCTTTGATTATGCCAAAGACAATCCCGTTCTCAAAGAAACGGAAGAATTCTGGCTCTTGAGCGACGCCCGCAAGTGATCGAGGGACAGCCCCACCATCACTTGCGATCAATTTGACGAATTTCGCGCCATGCGTGGCGCACCCAGACAAAAAGACTGCAATCTTAATTGCAGTCTCTTCTTACTTCCTAGATTTTACGAGCAGTTATACGACGGCCTCTACCGCAGCTTTGATCCTGTCATAGGGGATCTCTGTGGGCAAGGTGCAGTCTGCTCCAAGGATAAACCCTGTGGTTCCAAAGTCTTTAATGATCTTGCGAACAGCATCTCTGATTTCTTCATGGCTTCCATCAACGAGAACCCCACTGCGATTGGCCAAGCCACCCATAATGGTAGCGTTGGGGAAAAGTTTGCGCCCCTCGTCGAGTGAAAAATCAGTCTCGTACACACCCCAGTTTACAACATCAACGAGCTCGCCGTAATTAGCATAGCGCTGTACGTTTAGGTTCTCCTTGCAGATATGCAAGAAGTTGTAGAGTCCCGCTTCTTTGGCTGCTTTCAAAATACGCAGATCATAAGGTTCAATCCAAGTAGCGAACTCTTCATCGGTGAAAAAGTGATGTTCCGCGCCTAGTGCTGCATAGTAAATGCCATCTACCCCTAGGGCCGCACTTTCCCTAACCAGCTCGCAGAGAACATCGGCAATGCGGGCCATTGCGGCCAATACAGGCGCGGGGTTAGCCCTTAGGTGTTCGCAGAGCATTTCCCTGACGGGAACATATCCATAGCGTGGTTCGATGGGATGAATCGTGGAAGCGCAGATTCCGTGAATGGTGGCTAGAGAAAATACATTCTCCTTGGCCGCCTCTAGGGTACGCTTTGTTAATTCCAATTGCTCTTGGATAAAGGGAGACGACTTGGTATGGGCTGGCACTTGATCCCAGTCTTCAGGTCCATTCATCTCGCCGATGGGAGGAACTAAGTTCTCATTCATAATCTTTAGAATGTCACAACCCGTTTCATTGAGAAAGGAGATATGTGCATCCACCGCTGCCTGTCCCTTTTGAATATCTGCGGGGAAATGCAGAGAAAAACTGGCAGGAACACGATCAACAGGCTTTTTCTGAATCGCTGCTATGACTCGTTCTTTTCTGTTCATGTCTAACCTCCGGTTACCATATAGTGTTTATGTCAGCTTCAAGGATTTCTTTGGTAAGGGGCAAGTCCTGATTTTTACAGGCTTCCACCAGTTCAAAATGTCGGGTGCTTGAAGAACGTTCCTTCAGGACTGGGTCATCACTTTCATAACCACTGAAGTGTTGTGTGGTAGCCCCCGCTAATCTTCGTAATACCTGTTCTAAGTGGACGTACATCGTCTGGTTTCTTGCGTAGGAAGCAAGTGTGAGATGAAATGTCATATTCCTCTGCCAGTTGTCCATGGGCGAACTGCGGATTTCCGCGTCCTTAAGGGCAAATTGATTGAGAGCATCTAATTCGGCGAAGTTTTCATCGGTGAGGCCGAAAAAAGCCTTTTCCAACAAATAGAGTTCCAGTACGGTTCGCATTTCGGCCAGTTCCCGGATTTCCTTAGGCGTAATCTGTACCACCATGTAGCCTAAACGGGGAATGACTCGAACTACATCTTCATTACAGAGCTGGATAAGGGCTTCACGCACTGGTGATTTGCTGACGCCATACTTTTCTACCAAGGCGCTTTCAGTAATGATATCTTGAGAACCGTATTTCCCGTTGATGATGTCGCTGTATACTTCATCATAGACTCTTGCTGTCAATGGCTTTGAGGCATGCATGCCCTCCCCCCTTCCGTTTTGAAGTCTTCACTCAGCCACCCAAGCGTCCAAGGCCTTTAATGCATCCACGTAAATCACAAAAGCTTTTTTCAAATCTTCTATTTCAACGTATTCATCAGGCTGGTGTGCGCCGCCCCGATCAGTCCCATATCTCTTTACCGCACGTGGTATTCCCGGTCCAAATCCAACGGCATTTTTCAGTTTTCTCGAGTAGGTGCCGCCACCCATGATAAAGGTATCTAAGTTTGTTCCCAAATGCATATTGCAAATCTCTACCAACTTCTGTACGATGGGCTCTTGTTTGTCCATATAGAAAGGAGAGCTGTTGTGGGTTCGTTTCACCACAAATCCATACCTATCTAGAACCTTATTGATTGTGGTGATCATTCCATCGTAATCAGCAGTAACATTGTATCGTATATTGATATTCTGGTGGAACACTCCCTGTTCGTAGGCAGCAACGCCTCCAACATGGGTCAACTTTCCAGAGACCTCATCTTCAAAGGGTACGCCAAGTCCCGCCCCATAGTAGTCACCAAATAAAATACATAGAGCTTTCATCAGGGCATCCGCTTCTTGATCTAGCACACCAGAGTGGGACAAGATGCGGGCCAGCTTCAATTCTGCACTTTCCGATCCTTCGGGAAAAGCGGCATGGGCTGCTATGCCCTTGGCTGTAATCTGATACATCCCATCAGGGAGCCTCTGGGCCTGGGCACCTAGGGATTCGAGTTTGGCAGCCTGCATTTCTGAAATCTTCAACGTAGCGCTAGCTTCTGACGGAACAGCATTAGAGACAATACCCGAGGAAAAGTGGAGTAGCACATTGCTTTGTAGCCTATACTCTGCGTCTATCTCCAGGATACCTTTTTCCCCATTGCACACGGGAAACCTTACATCGGGAACGATGGAAAACTCTGGTTCTTTGTAGTTCTTGGTGTAGTATTCAATGTCTTCCATCCCACGTTCTTCACTGCAACCTACAAAAAAGCGAAAGGAGTTCTTCGGTTGGTAGCCTTGATCTTTTAGATAATAGATTGCGTAGAGAGCTACCAGAGACGATCCCTTATTATCCGATGCTCCGCGTCCGATAATAATTCCATCCTTCACAGTAGGACAAAATGGTTCATACTCCCAACCACTTCCTGCCGGAACGACGTCTGCATGGCCGAAAACGCCAATCTCAGTCTCGCGTTCGCCTTTCCAGTACAAGCTTCCACAATAGTTTTCGTGATTCTCCGCTGTAAATCCCATCCGCTGACCTATGGCCAAGGTACACTCTAGAGCCTTGAGACACTCTTCACCAAAGGGAGCATTTGGGTCATTGGTAGTCACACTAACGCTGGGGATTTTCACTAAGTCACAGATATCATCAATCAAATGCTTCTCCTGCTCGTCTATCCACTTCTTCGCTGCTTTCACAGAACTTTCCTCCCAACTGGATTAGGATGCATTACCCATCTTGTCTGAGTTGCCGAACAGATGACATGCCACGTAATGATCTTCGTCGACTTTTTTCATTGTTGGTTCAACTAATTCGCAGTACTTCGTTGCATGCCTGCATCGATTATGAAATTGACAGCCAGATGGTGGATCGTAGGAACTGGGCAAATCCCCTTCAAGCAAGATGCGTTCACGCTTTACGTCCACATCGGGTACGGGAATCGCAGATAAAAGTGCCTCAGTATATGGATGCTTGGCATTGTCAAAAAGTCCATGCTTGTCTGCAACTTCCACGATTTTCCCCAAGTACATCACTGCAACTCGATCGCAAATGAATCGTACAACACTCAAGTCATGGGAGACGAACATATACGTCAGGTCTAAGTCTTCTTGGATATCCTTCATGAGGTTCAAGACCTGAGCACGTACAGATACATCCAAGGCTGAGACTGGTTCATCACAAAAAACAAACTCGGGATTTAAGATTAGGGCTCGGGCAATCACGATCCTTTGTCTTTGGCCTCCGGAAAACTCATGGGGATACTTTCTCAGGTCTTCCTCCCTAAGTCCCACAGCAAAAGTGATGTTCCTTACCCTCTCAAGCTTCTTCTCCCTAGATTCGCTCGAATGAACATCTAAGGGACCTTGAATCAACTCACGTACAGTCATCTTGGGATTTAGGGATGCGTAAGGGTCTTGGAAGATAATCTGTATTTCCTTCCGCAGGTCTCTCATGGCATCCGCAGATAAGGTGCTCAAATCTGTTCCCTTGTACAAGATCTGCCCATCTGTTGGCTTCAGAAGCTGTATGACTGTTCGTCCAAGAGTGGACTTTCCGCAACCAGATTCTCCAACGATCCCGAAGGTCTCTCCTGCTCTAATGCTAAAGCTCACATCATTAACGGCCTTCACAACAGTAGGTTCGCGCTGAAACAGCCTCTTCTTGCCGTAAAAGAACTTCTTTAGATTCCTAACTTGAATAATATCGGCCCTTTCACTATTCAAGTCACTCACCATCCTTTTCGTCATACAGGAAGCAACGCACACTACTGTTGCTATATTGGTACATCTGGGGAAGCTCCCTCTTGCAGCGTTCCATGGCATGTTGACAGCGATCGTAAAAGCGACATCCTGGAGGCATATCCGTCAAGGTCGGAACCGTTCCTTCTATGACATTAAGCCTTTCAATATCCATGTCTTTTCGCGGGATGGCCGCTAGCAATCCCTGTGTATATGGGTGCAAAGGATTGGTAAACAGATCCCGGGCAGATGCTTGTTCGACGAACATTCCAGCATACATCACGATAATCTTATCTGCCATTTCGGCAACAACACCCATATCGTGGGTGATCAAAATTATGGCTGAGCCCGACTTTTCTTTGAGCTCTCTCAACAACTCCAAGATTTGTGCTTGGATGGTGACATCCAACGCCGTTGTGGGCTCATCGGCAATGATCACAGATGGTTGTTGCGCCAAGGCCATGGCTATCATAACCCTCTGCCTCATACCGCCACTCAGTTGATGGGGATATTCTTTGTAACGCTGCTCAGGAGCATTAATGCCCACGACCTTCAGCAGATTAATACTTGCTTGGGTTACGTCTGATTTGTCAACCATATCGTGGACCTGGAAAGCCTCATCGAGTTGTTTCCCGATGGTCTTCACGGGATTTAGGGATGTCATGGAATCTTGGAAGATCATTCCTATACCTTTTCCCCTAATGTGCGTCATTTCCTTGCCTGACAGCTTAGAGATATCTTCGCCTTGAAATAGGATTTGATCCGAACGTATCTGTGCCGTTGCTTTGGGGAGTAGGCGAAGGAGAGACATGGAGGTCACGCTCTTTCCACATCCAGACTCTCCCACTATGGTCAGTGTCTCTCCGGCATTGAGCTTAAAATGTACGTCCTCCACAGCAGGGACCCATTTTTTGTCTATTTTGAAATCCACTTGCAGGTTCTTAACCTCTAGTAATGGTTCCATATTCCCCTCCTTTCCTGGCATCGACCGTCATCTTGTGACGTACAGATACCAGAACTACTGGTATCTGTACTCTAGCAATATCAAGTTATTTACTTTACAATCGTCCAGTTCCAGACGTCTCTGTTCAGTTGCGAGTAGTCTTGGTTGTCATTTATATTTCCAACCCGTGTGTTGTGCGCGAAGAGATTGTTTTCGAAGTAAAGGAAACTAAAGGGTACTTGTTCGACTAACAGTTCCTGGTACTTGTCATAGTGTAGTTTTCTGTCCTCAAAGCTGAATGCTTGTTCACCTGCTGCACCTGTGTTATAAATGGACCAATCCGAAAGCTGTGCAAAGTTGTTGATGTGGTCGGGTTTAAAGTTGATCACAGCTTCTGATGGATCAGGAGAACCACCGGAGCCAATGAGACCTAGATCATAGTTTCCTTCTCGTACTCTGTTCAGGTGAGTGGCGAAGTCGGCACTGACAATCCTCGTCCGAATTCCAATATCCTGAAGGTTTTGTTGAATGATTACTGCTGCAAGCTCCCGAACCGTGTTACCCGTTGGAACCGAGAATACCAGCTCGCGTGAGGAATCCCAGCCTTCTTCTTTGAGAATTCTCTTTGCCTCCTCAGGATTAAACCCAACATTTACTACATCATTGTGATAGAGGTGCTCTTTAGAGAAAGGTCCAAAGGCGGCTTCGCCTTCTCCCCGCAGAAGCCCTGCAACGATTGCCTCTCGGTTGATGGCCATGTTAATGGCTTGTCTTACTCTAGGTGTGAGATAGTCCTGTGCTGTATTAATGGCCATATACTGGTATCCAACCGTAGTAGTGGAATTTGTTACCAAGTTTGGTTGTTGCTGTGCCATATCCCAGTCAGACAATTGTAAGGAACCGATGTTTCCGGCCAAGACATCAATCTCGTTGTTCATCAGACCAGAAAGGAGGTTAGGAGTAGCCACAACTCTTAGAACGAAACGATCCCAGCTTGGTGATTTTAGGTGATACTCCTTATTTGCGGTAAACTCCATTCGTTCACCACTGATTTGGCTCTCGTAGATAGCTGGTCCTGATCCGATCGGACTTTTCCAATAATCACTTTCACGAATGTTTTCAAGGGGAAGATGACCCAAGAGATGTTGTGGAATGATATAAATGTCCCTGAACTTGGTAAAGAATAGGAAGTCAATATTCGTTGGCTGCGCTAGTGTAAATGCAACAGTGTGCTCATCTAGGGCCTCAACTTGAATGCTGTCATCATCTTCCCTGAAACCTGCGAAGGGATTGACATTATTCTGTCTAACGGCTGCAACCGTTGGAGACCCATATATCTTCGTTGTAAATACGACGTCATCAGCTGTCACAGGTTCGCCATCATGCCATTTGGCATTTTCGTTGAGCTTAACGGTTAGAACCTTGTTGTCTTCGCTCATCTCCCAAGATTCGGCTAATCTGGGCTCATAGGTGCCATCTTGTTTCAGATAGACAAGCTTGTCAAAAATTAGATCCAACACTACGTCGGAGTAGGAACTCGTGGTGTCAAAAGGTATGAGGTTATCCCAGGCCGCTACCATTGCCATGGTAATGGTTTGACCACCAGCTCTATCTTGGCCAAAGGCTATAGAGGTAAAGCCTGCAACCATAGCTACAACAAGAAGTAATACTAAAGCCTTCTGCATAACAGTTTTCCTTTTCATGTATAACTCTCCCTTGATGATTTTTGATTACCTGTTTTCCTGCGAGTACATGTCTTTCTGGATCAAGATACTATGGAGTTAAAGCCAGGCAACCCCTCCTTTGAGAGAAAGTCTTGACTGATCAAATACTCATCTTCGTATCCAAGGCATCGCGGATACCATCGCCAATGAAATTGATACTCAAAACCGTAAGAACTAAGAGAATACCCGCCGGTACCCAAAGATAAAGCTGGTTCGAAAGTACACTGATAGACTGAGCATAATACAGGATGTTACCCCAAGAAGGATCGGGCGGCTGGACTCCCAGTCCGAGAAAGCTCAGGGATGATTCTGTAATAATGGCCTGAGCTGTCCGAAATGTAAAAGAGATGATGACCGGGGCGAGAGAATTGGGAAGGATATATTTCATGATAATGGTTTTGCTCTTCTCCCCGATGGCAATGGCCGATTCCACATAATCCTTTTCTCGAATCGACAAGACGCTCGCATAGGTGAGCCTAGTAAACTCCGTCCACCCCAAGAATCCAATGACTAAAGTAACCGTGGTGATAGATTGTCCAAGAACGCTGGCCAAGACTAGAATCAAGATCATGGATGGAAAGGACATAAAGATATCGGCGAGGCGCATAATAACAACCTCAGTCTTACCCCTGAAGTATCCTGCTATAAGCCCTAAGGGCACTCCTATTAAAAGACTAACGATGGCGGACATTATCCCAACGGTTAGTGACACACGGCCGCCATAGATAAGTCTGGCAAAATTGTCTCGCCCTACATTATCAGTGCCAAGGAGGTGCTGGGGAGAAGGGGGTGCCCCAAAGCTCATATAATCGATGCTGTATGGATCTAAATTCATAATGCTAGGAAGAGATAGGATCGCCAGGATCTCTACGATTAGAATGAGGGCGCCCACCATTGCCAGTTTGTGTGCGAAAAATCGCTTCAGTACGTCACGTAGATAGGAACTCTGCTTAACATTTGCCACGCTATCACCACCTTGTTATTCGTAACGAATCTTGGGATCCAAGAGACTGTAAATCAGGTCTATAACGATGTTTCCAACAAGTACAGAAGCTGCAATAAAGACGGTAATCCCCATGATTACCGGATAATCCCTGGCATTAATAGCCAAGACCATCAAACTACCTAACCCCGGCCAAGCGAAGATTTGCTCGGTCACAACCGCACCGCCAAAGAGAAAGGGGATCATCAACCCTATTCGTGTCACAATGGGAATAAAGGCGTTTTGCAGGGCATGTTTGAGCAATATGGCCTTCTCCAAGAGACCCTTAGAACGAGCTGTCCTAATGTAATCCTCTTGTTGTACTTCCAACATGGAGCCTCTGGTCTGCCGGATTAAACTCCCTACCTGCTGTATGGACAGTACTAACATAGGCAAGATGAGATGATGGAGCAACATCCCGAAACTTCGAGTACCCGAACTGTCATACATGCCTCCGCTAGGGAAGATCTTGAGTCTCACAGAGAAGAGGTAGACGAAGACCAAACCAGCAAAAAAGTTTGGCATGGCAGCCCCGACAAAGGAAAGTGCTGATGATAAGTAATCCCAAATGCTATAGGGCTTATAGGCTGAGATGATTCCGAGTGGTATGGCCACCAAAAGAGAAAAGGTCAAGGATGCAAATGTTAATAAAAGGGTCGGCCCAACTCGCTCAGAGATATCCCCCCAAACCAAGTTGCCAGTTCGGTAGGAGATGCCCAAATTTCCCCCCAAGAGTTGTTTCAACCAGTTAAAGTACTGAATAACAACAGGTTGGTCCAATCCATATCGTTCTCTCATGACCTCCATCTGTTCTGCCGTCGCATGGGGGTCACTAAAAATCATCTCTAAGGGCGTTCCAGGAGCAAGCGATGATAGAATGTACACCAAAATAGTGATTCCGATAAAGGTTGGTATTGCTATCAAAAATCTCTTCCCTGCGTACTTTAGCATTTTTCATTCCCTTCCCCGACCTTGCCTAATTAGTAATATCTGTAATATGATTGCGTAAGATATCTCGTAATATGATTACTGATATTATAACCAGTTGACGTAAAGAATGCAATACTTTTATTGCATTTTTGATGCAAATCGGCACGCTATGGTAAACTTGCAGCAATCACTTGAAAAAAGTTACCGGGAAAACAGAAAGACCGCAGACAACTCTGCGGCCTTTGTTGGGGATTGTCCCTCACACTATTCAACGAATTCCGGATTATCAAAAGGCTGCACAGGCGTAAATCGTCCTCGACATTCGGATAACCTACTCTTTAAGAGTTTCGACCTCTGTTTGCCAAATCCCCCCATACCCTCCAAACCCAAAAAAGCCTCTCAAAATCAACCAATACCCAGGCCTCATCCCTTTAGGGCACCTGCTGTTAATCCTGATATGAACTGTTTGGACATAGTCAGATACATCATCAAAAGAGGAATACTAGCGATGACCATTCCTGCAAAAAGCAAGCTCCAATCCGTCATGTATTGCCCGAAAAACAGCGTCATGCCAAGTGGAATCGTCTTTAATCTGTCGGTTTGGATGTAGAGTAAGGGAAAGAAGAAGTCGTTCCACCAGGGTATTGAGTTGACCAGAGCTACTGTGGCCAAACCTGGCCTCACTAAAGGAAGCATAATTTGGTAGAAAATCCGCAGGTCGCTGCATCCGTCAATGCGCGCCGAATACTCTAAATCCTTGGGGATGGTTTTGAAAAATCCGGTCAAGAGAAAGACGGACATGGGCATGCCGCTGGATACATAGGTCAAGATCAAGGACCAATGTGTATTCAGAAGATCTAAGTTACGCATGAGCACAAAGAGGGGGAGAATTCCCAGCCTAATGGGGATCATGATTCCCGCTAGAAAGAACATATACAGAAGACTATTTAGCCGGAATTTATACCTGCTCAAGGCGAAGGCAGCCAAAGAAGACAGCACCAGGACTAACACGGTGGAAATGAGTGTAACCATGATACTGTTTACGAAGTACATGTTAAAGCGGGCTTTACCCCAGACAGTAGCAAAATTCTCGAATCTCCAGACCGTAGGGAGCCCGAATGGATCGGCAAAAATCTCTCGAGTAGATTTGAACGCTGAAATAATCATCAGAACCAAGGGGTAGACAAAGATCAGTGCGAAAAAAACCAACAACAGATATGTTAAGGTCTCTTTGATCCCCCGCTGCCACAAAAATCTCTTGGAATGCATGGCACATCGTCCCCTTCCCTAGTATTCGACCTCACTTTTGCGAAGTAGTTTAATGCCGAAATAGGATACGATCGAGATGATTAAGAACATCAACACGGCAATTGCTGAAGCAATCCCGGTTTGGCCAGGCTCACCACCGGTTGTCGAATCTCCAAACGCGGTTCGATAAAAGAACGTTCCCAATAAATCGGTGGAATAATAGGGGTTCCCACTGGATCCCTGCATAATGAAGACTAAATCGAAGGTGTTAAAAATCCAAATGAAGGTTAAGATGGTGACCATACCAATGGTGGGAAGTACCAAGGGAAGTGTAATATGAAGGAATGCTCGCCAGCTATTGGCACCATCGACCCTGGCAGCCTCATAATATTCGTCGGAAATGCCCTGCAAGCCCGCCTTAAAAACAAGAATAGGGAAGCCAAACCAGCGCCAAGCGTTAACCAAAATGATGGCATAAAGAGCCGTGTCACGAGCATCGCCAGCCCTGGAAGGAACAACTTTCGGGAAACAGGCCCGTACTTAACACCATAGTACTGGTTGGTCAAGACGAGACACAAGTGAATGGGTGATGTGAGATATCCAAGCATGATGGAAGTAAAGAAAAGTGAAGTGCACAGTTCCTGTTCCGATCAGCAAAGCGAGTACCATAGACTCACATTACGCTCGCTGACTGGCCAAGAATTTTTGATACCATAATGCACTGCTCTTCATAATCCTTTCCTGCGTTTCAAAATCAACGTAGATGAGGCCAAAGCGCCGCTCATACCCAAAAGCCCATTCAAAGTTGTCCAAAAGAGACCAAACATAGAATCCCTTCAGGGGCACGCCTGCTTCCAAACTCTGAGAGGCTGTAGCAAAATGTCTCCTTAAATAGTCCACTCGCTCTAGATCGTGGACTTTTCCTCCTAGCAAAACATCATCATATGCGGCCCCATTTTCCGTAATATAAAGGGCAGTGGGAGCATAATCTTTGTGAACCCTCACCAAAAGATCATATAAAGCCTCAGGACACACTTCCCAATCCATGGCTGTCCGGGAACCCTCGCCAGGATAACTTATAGGTTTTCCCGAGCTATCTACACCCACAATACTCCTGCTATAAAAGTTGATCCCTAAGAAATCTATCGGTGCCGAGATAAGCTCCAAATCACCCGAATTCACACAGGGAGTCACCACTTCCGCAAATTCGCTAAGGTCTTCGGGATATTTGCCCCTAAAAATCGGATCCAAGTACCAGCGATTGTGGAAACCATCAGCCGCCCAGGCAGCTTCAATGTCTTCAGCTTTGTCCGATGCAGGATACTGGGGTGTAAGATTTAAGGTGATTCCAATTTCCGCAGGGAGATTCCCTTCACGATAAGCCTGAAGCGCCAATCCATGACCGTAAAGCAAGTTGTGCGCCGCCTTCAGGTGATTCATTCCACCTTGTTTACCCGGAGCATGTTCGCCGTTACCGTAGCCCAAAAAG
>ENA-UOOH01000761-UOOH01000761.1-fermentation-metagenome-genome-assembly--contig:-NODE-761-length-34671-cov-2942.144529_pt1 | contig 34671 bp, 47 predicted proteins | sample MGYA00245778_ERZ724025 | MGnify/ENA primary metagenome ERZ724025 (study PRJEB28704, sample SAMN03018313) | fermentation metagenome | biome: anthropogenic terrestrial biome; feature: soil...
AAACTAATCTGCCCGCATTGCGGCGCGGAAAACTACGACGAAGAAAACGAGCCAGAAGGAGATACAGTTTGCAGCGAATGTGAAAAAAAATTCACATTTAGAAGGGATTATACAGTTTCGTATATTTCAGAAAAGAAAGAATAAACAATCAAAATCAAAAAATCAGGAGCCTATACCATGATAAGAAATATAGATATAAAAGCAAAACAAAAAGAAATTGACGAATTAAAAACCGAAGCTTCAAAACTTGAAACCAAAATAGCGCAAGAACAAAGCGCATTGGACATGCTAGAAGAAGAAGGATACTTCTGCGCTCAAGATGAATTCTCGATTCAATCAAAAGAAAAGAAGCTTGAGAAATTAAACGAACAGATAAAAGAAAAAGAACACGCTCTCAAGGTGCTCAAGGGGGAGGTAGAACCGGAGCATGTGAAACCCTGGACTAAGAGCAGACCATCATCAGAAACGAATATCATAACTTTTCTGGAGGTCGCTTAAAATGTGTGCATGTGACCATTGCGAAATATCAGAAAAATGTGCAGCTTGGCAAGCCGATCCTATACATCATATCATGCCGTATTACGGGGCGTGTGATTTTGAGAGCCTCAACGAATACGAAAGCTGGCTCAAGCAGGTGGTTTAAATGTCCTCAGAATCATTTCCCTGCTCAAAATGTGGGTTTTCATTGGGCGAAGGTTCGGCAACCAGAAGCCTAGAACTTCATGGGAAGGTTATCTGTCCTGATTGCGCTCAGAAGGCGAATCCTGTATATCAGGAGTGGTTGAAAAGCCCGGAGGGGGGTCTATACAAATTAAAGAATCGGGAGGCGGCAGTCAATGTCTGAAGAAATTAGAGTTTTGGCAGAGGCACAGGAGAAGGCAGAGAACGAAGAGCAGGAGGAATAAACATGAAATCATACAACGTAACGATCAAAGCAGTCTATAGATGGGATATTCTGGTCCCTGCGAACACTGAAGCAGAAGCTATACAGAAAGCAAAGGAAAAATACAACTCAGATAATGATGGGTGGCTAGGCGTAGCAGATGCCACAACACACGAAAAAACTGAGTTTGAAATCCTGTAATTCATTTTTCTTTTCTTATCTCTTTTTTAATTCTACATTTTTTTATTTTCTACAATATTCTTATAGATAAATATATATCAGTTCACAGCGTTAACATTTACAAATGACTCTTTTTATCGAGGGACTCGCTTTCCCTCTCAATCAAAAAAATGCTAACGGGTGGGGCATACCCGCATCAGAAGCAGATAACGCTATCAACTCCTTAAAAGCCTCTGTTATCCGAATATGCCCGCGTGATGCTCCACACGATTGCGATTTTTCCGAAGATCCCCGCGCAGAAGTTGGGCGCATTGTTGCCGCTTGGCGTGAAGGTGATGTAATCAAGGCGAAAGGGCAGATTACAGATTCCGTAGCCGCTCAGAAAATCGCAGATGGGACATGGGAAAAAAACTGGTCTACTTACGTTCAGGCTTCCAACATTGATTCTGAAGGATGGGCGACCGGCATCGAAGCGCGGTCCATGACGCTTGTGAGGAATCCCGCGTGGAGTCAAGCGGCTTGGGAGATTGCAGCTTCCGAAGGCGAAAAGCCTCTCCTGAGAACTAGTTCTAAATTCACGATTATAACAGCCTCACAAAATACACAAGGTGGTCATATGACAGCCGAACTTGAAACCAAAATAAAAGAACTCGAAAGTAAGCTTTCTGCGAGTGAAACTGAACTCAAACAGAAAGCTGAGAGTGTTATCACTCTGGAAACCCAGGTTGCAGAGTTGGCAGCCTCTAAAGCAACTCTTGAAAAAGAGATCGAAGGGAAAACGACTCTTATAGCCTCTCTCGAACAGGAAAAAGCGTCCTCTTTCACGAAGGAAGCCGCTCAGTCGCTTGTTGCATCTGCTATTGAAAACTACAAAGCAGAAGTCAAAGCCGAACAGGAGAAGCAGGAAGCATTCAGAATGTTTGCATCTGCGAGAGAAGCCCTTGGACTCAAAACGAAAGCAGAAGAGTTCACTACTCTTTCAGCTTCGGATATGAGGAAGATTGCTGAAGATCTTGGAAGTGTGAAACTGTCAGCAAGTGGGCAGCCTCCGAGGTATCCAGCGAGCAATCAAGACGTAAATGTCGGTATGACCGGCGCATACAATCCTAAAACCGGAGCGTGGGAATAATGGCTAATCTCGGACTCAGGAAACCGACTAACAAAATAGTCGTAGCAGGAGAACCACTCGTACAGGAACTCAATGTCGAGACTGCAACCAATGTTTACCCGGGCAGACTTGTAAAAAAAGGTACTAATGATAATGATATCGTTGTTTGTGGTGCGGGCGAAAATTGTATCGGATGGGCTGGATACGAACAGATAACAAACGCTGGATACATGCCGACAGATGTCGACACGATCTATGCTCAGTATGCTCAGGCTCCTGTCCTGTATGGCGGCGGTTTTGTTGTCGTTGCGAAACTCGCAGATAATCAGACAATCGCAAAGGGAGACAGGCTTGTGGCAGCCGCAAACGGCGAAGTCTCAGAAGCCCTCGCTGCTGCATGTACCACCGGTTCCGCGACTGCAAGTGCGGTAGTATCCACAACACCAACGATTACAGGTTCAGTAGGTATAGGCGGTATTGTTGTAGGAATTGCAATGGAAACGGTAACCACTAGCGGAGCAACTGCTGACCTGATGGTTCTGAGCCTGATCTAATTGGGAGGCGAAAAACATGGTTAATGCACTATCAACTTTTTCTAAAAAGATTGAATCTCAGCTTGTTGACCCTCTGAGGCAAGTTAACATCGGGCGTAAGCTCGTTTACGTGACTCCCGCGCAGGGATTCGGTATTTCCTCAGTCGAATGGGGCAAAATTACCGAAATGTCCGAAGGGTATGTGTCCTATGGTTTCACTTCTGGAAACGAGGACATGATTGACGTCGCCCTGACAAACAACAAAATCCCTGTGTACTGGAAAGATTACAAAGTTCCCCGCAGAATGTACGAGAGCTGGAAAGTCGGTGGTGTAGATATCGACAATGCCGCCGCGCTTTCTGCAGGCTATCAGACTGTTACCGCCGAGGATATGGCAATCATCCAGGGCGTGAAAAACGACGGTACAAACTACGATATCCTAGGGCTGTATCAGGGCGCTGGATCAGACTATTCCACGTCAAGCGACTTCGGCACATGGGGCAACGCAATAAAAGCACTTGCCGGAGCAAAAACGACTATGGCAGGCTACGGAGTTCCCGCATACAACATGCCCCTAAACATGGTTCTCGGCTTCACGAATTACGGAGAGCTTGAGAGTAGCGTTCACAGCACTTCTGGACAGCTTGAAAAACCGATAGTCGAGAGTATGCTGAACGGCGGTGCAATCTATGCCGTACCTGATACAGTCCTCCCAGATTCGGACGGACTCGTTCTACCGACTCCATCGGTAGGGAAAGCATATTTCGATTTCTATCTAACTCAGAATTATACCGTTGAGCATGGCATCGATTCAGAGCATCCTGATACTGGCGACCTGACAGGTAGGGTTTACAGCGCGGGAATTCTCAGGATCAAGCAGGATAAGGCAATCTGCAAGATATCCGTTATCTGAGGTCTTTGAATGGTCTTGTGTTCTGTTGCTGAAGTTCGCGCCAGGGTCTACAGCTCAACCCTCACGGATTCAGATATCCTTGATATTATCACCGAGGTATCTGCCGAAGTCCTGGCACTAGCCGAGGTAACAGCTTCTAGCAACCCTCTGCTAATTCTCGCCGGAAAAAACGCGGCATGGGCTGCCACTCTTCGGAAAATGAAAACTACCGGAGAGATGGCGGCAAGCATCCAGCAGGGAAACAGCCAGCAACAGAACACAATAGACGCAGATATCAAAGCATATGATGAAAAAGCGGCTGAGCTGATTCAGAAATATAAGGACTCCGTGAAAGTCCTCAATGTTTCAATACCATTCGGGCGCGTCGGATTCGGGACGGTGAACAATACCTTATGAACTCTCTTAACTTCGGAATGTTGCATACCTGCCAGGTAATCAGCACATCCCAGGATCTGAAACTCAATTTCACCTCTGGGACTGCTGTTTTTACTGTCGGGTCCGTCCTGACAGGTGCAACCTCCGAAGCTAGAGGTACGATAAAAAGTATTACGCTGTCCTCCGGCTCCTGGTCATCTGGAAATGCAGCCGGGTATCTAATCTTATCTAATGTTTCAGGAACCTTCGAAAGTGAATCAATTAGTGACACTGGCACAGGCAGAGCTACGGCCTCCGGTCCTGCGATCCCCCACACAAACGGAGTAGGAACCCCACAAACTACAACGGCCAGCACGGAATACGCTTGCAAATTCGCAAACACAAGACAAACTGGCGGCTCACTTCCCTATTATGAGTCTGGAAAATACGTGGCATCCGAGACTATTGTATTTCTCCCGGCTGACGCTGTAGTCATGGAAGGTGACCACATAACAAGCACAGAATCCGGATATAATCATACTTATGAAGTTACCAACGTTTCAATGTATGAAAATTTTTTCAGTGGTAGTATAGATCATATCGAGGCAAGCCTGAAGGCGGTAGAGAAGCGATAACATGGCCCCTACACACCCCCCTACACTGGTATACCGAGGGGAATGTGAGAAAAATAGAGACTGTCTAAAAAATGACCTGAAAGAACTGATAACCCAGGAGCGGAACGACAGGAAAGAAGGGGAGATTGAGCTGGAAAAAGGGATAGAACGAGTTGAAACACAAATCCAGGCGATGAACTCGAAACTTTCAGGACTCCTGGCAACTCTCTTAATAGCGGTAATTATAGCGGTTCTTGAGCTGCTTTTCGGGAAAATCTGATATGTCCGATATGTTCACGGTGAAAATTGAGGGAGTTAAAGAACTCCAATCGAAATTTAAGGCACTTGATAAAGAACTTCAGATTATCTTATCACAGGCAGTAAGCGCAGGCGCAGCAGTAGTTGAAAGGGATGCGAAAATACGGTGTCCTGTTGATACCGGGACTCTCAGGCGGTCACTCAGAGAAATGAAACAGAATAAAACGCCTGGGAGAATCGAAAGTCAAGTTGGTACTGACATTGAATACGCGCCGCATGTCGAATTTGGAACTAGATATCAGAGAGCACAACCGTATTTAAGACCTGCACTCGATGAAAACACAAACGAGATACAGGCAGCATTTGAAACGCGACTTAACCAGCTTATCGGACGGTACAAGTCAATTACCCGCCATTAAAATGGCAGGCATGTAAATAACGGTTAAACCGTTTCTACGTTTGGTTGATTGACAGACAACCTACTCAGACAAGATATACCTGCCTGAGCAATGTTTAAAGCGGCATTAAGATCACTATGCAACTGAAAACCACAAGCTTTACAATGGTAAGAATTACCTTTCCTGTTGCTCTTTCTGATGTCTCCACATTTGGAACATTTCTGAGAAGAGAATCTAGGATCAACGTAAATAACAGACTTACCAAGAGCTTCGGCTTTGTACTCCAAGAATTGAGCAAGTTGATAGAAAGCCCAAGAATTCAACTTCCTGTTAAAGTCTTTTCCCTTTCGGGATTGGACTCTGATACTTGTCAAGTCTTCAAGTGCAAAGATGTCATAAGGCATGTTAACAATGGTTTTCGATATGCAGTGATTTGTATCAGTCACGAACTGTCTTTCTTTTCGACTTATCTTCCTAAGAAGACGTTTTGCCGACTTAGTGCCTTTGGACTGCAATTTCTGTCTAAGATATGCATATTTGCCTCTAACATTTTTAATTTGTTTTCCATTAAAGAAAACGTTGTTAGAGCAAACTGCAATGTTCACAATACCTCTATCAATTCCGAGAACTTTATCACCAGAAGGTTTAGGAGATTCTGTTCTGAAAATAACATGCAAGAAAAATGTATCATTTCTGACATCATATTTCAGAGTAGAGCTTCTAACTTCCCAATTAACATACTCTTGATAACATTTAGGGATATCAAACGTTGCTTTAATTCTCCCCTTTATGGTAGCAATGCTCACACTACCGTGTTTCAGGTAGTAAGTGATTACTCTCTGGTTGTATCTAATAGAAGAGAAAGGCTTTGCTGTTGGAAGATGTTTAAGTTTGACTCCTTTGAGAGCTTCACAGGCAACATCTCTAGCTCCCTGAACAAGAGAAGATGGAAGTTCCGGATGTTTTTCTCTGATTTGTTTATAGGTAGCGTGATGGATAGATACTTTACTATGTGTTTTATGTTCAAATCCGTATTGAGCAACTTCGTTAAACACTGTGTTAAAAAGAGTAATTGTTTTCTTGAGGGTTTCTTTATCTTCCTCAGAAACACCGAGTTTAAGTTTAATTGTTCTATCCACATTCATATATTACACTTAATACATTATATAGTTAACGGAGGTGTAAAAGCAGGTTATGGGATGTTTACGCATTCCTCCCATGACTAAAGTCACGGGTATCCTGCTTCGTTTGTCATGATAGAGGAAGCATTAAGAACTATCCTGCTTGCAGATCCAACCCTATACGCTCTTGTGGGTACTAGAATATACCCTGTTCAGCTCCCCCTAGATTGTACTCTCCCGGCTCTTTCATATTTCCAGGTATCCGAACCATTCAATCGAATTACGGGTACACCCCGCTTTCAGATTGATATTTTTTCTAATGACTATTCACAAGTGAAACAAATTAAAGCAGCCGTTGAAAATGCTTTAAATGGGTATTCCGGCACAGTTAGCGATCATAACATAGAGATAATCGTTCCACTATCTTCTTTCGATTCTTACGACTCCGAAACAGGAGTTTATCACATCCCCTATGACTTTAAGATAATTTACAGAAGGTGAACACTTGACAACATACCAGACAAGCCCACAACATTCTGAGACTATCCGCTTCGGTTCGGCAAAAATCGAAGTCGGAGAATCTGAAGCGTCCCTAGTAAACCTGGGACTCGCAACCGGCATAAAATTTACCGAGGAATACACACCCGTAACCCTGAAACCCGACAATGCCCCTGAAATCATAGTCGGTGTAAAGGACCACAGCGCAACCGTTGAATTCGAGATGTGGGAAGTCAACCTCACAAATCTCAACCTTATCAGAGGTGGAATAGACACCCTCGGCAGCGTTGAAGGTTCGGCAACTCCTGTAAGCGCAGAAACCCATACACTGACTGATACTAATTTTGTCAGGCTCGCCCACAAGAACGGAGACGGCTCAGAGGTTGCTTCTATTGAAGTCACCGACTCATCGGACAATGCTGCAACAAGAAACATTGACTACGTGGTTGCAGTCGATGAAGAGGGCTATACCTGCATTGCCAGGGTTGAAACTTCAACTGTGATTGCGGACGGTGGCGGAATAAAGGTAAGCTATTCTTACACTCCTTATACTGCAACAACCCTCTCAACAGGTGGTAAAAATACGGTATCTGCCAGAGTGGTCAGGCTCACGAACACCAATGCAGCTGGCAAGAAGTTCGAGATCACCGTTTACGCCGCGAAAAACCAGGGTGGCATCGAACTTGCACTCCCAGCAGATGACGGAGACGAGCCACTGAAGCCCACGATTACCTTGAAAGGTATATGTGATACTACAAGGGCGGCAGGCGACCAGCTGTTCAAGATTGTGGATGAGCAAGGTGTAAGCGCATAATTTCCCAGGAAATAAAGGTGAAAGAAAATGTCCGAAAATGGTCTGCTAAAAGATTTCGATATCCTTGCTCCTGCGAAAAGAATTGCCCGGATCGGAGGGGAGGAAATTGATGTCACAATCGTTCCTGCGAGAGCTGCACTGAAGTTCATCAGTTTCTCAAAAAAATACAGCGTTCAATCCCTGGAATCTATGGGACAGGACAGCTTTGACCCTGGCATGATTGATGATATTCTCGAAGTAGTCGAGCTTGTATGCAAGCGATCAAGCGTGAAAATAACGAAAGATTGGCTCCTTGACAATGTAGATATCAAAGTCCTCCTGGAGTTCGTGCAGTATGTCTTTGCAGGCATGAAAAATGTAAGCTCTGAAGAATCCTCCTCCAGAGAAGAAGGAAAAAACTTGGAATCTGGGACATCATAACCCAGCTTGGAATAATTTACTCCTGGGCGACTCCGGAGAAGCTTCTCGATGAAATGAGCTTGGAACAAATTATCTTGTTCTATCGGTACGGATGGGAAGCCAGGGAAACAGAAGCGCAGATGTATTGGGGCGTACTCGGGAAAGCTCTTTCAGGCGAAGAACCTCAGAAGAAAAGTATAGCAGATTTCAAAAAACTGTATCCGGACGCGATATTAGAAAACGGAGCTTGGAAAGTTTCAAGGTGATGAAATGGCGGTCGGTGAGCTTGTTGTTAGTATCATAGGGGATATGAAAGAACTTTCCAAGACGTTTTCGCAAGTTCAAAAGGAAATTGGCGAAGTTGGAAAAACATTCACATCTCTAGGCTCTTCTCTCAGCTCCACTGGGTCCGCAATGACCACCGGGATAACCGCCCCAATAGTCGCGACGGGCCTAGCTATCGGAGGAGTCACAAAAGAGGCTATGGGCTTTCAAAAAGAAATGACCCAGGTTTTTACCCTGATGCCTAACGTTTCCCGGTCTACAATGAACTCCATGGAAAACGATATTAAGAGTTTTTCAAAGGAGATGGGAGTAACTACTACAAGAGTTATACCCGCTCTTTACGATGCTATAGGCTCCGGAGTTCCTGAAGATAACGTTTTTAATTTTTTAGAGGTGGCACACAAAGGAGCAGTTGCTAACGTCACTGACATTGGTGTCGCTGTAGACGGTTTAACTTCTGTTTTAAATGCATATGGCTATGAAAACTTATCGGCGGCTGAGGCTTCAGATATCCTTTTCACTGGAATTAATGTTGGGAAAATGTCGTATGAGGAACTAGGCAAATCTCTTAGTAGTGTGGTTCCAACTGCGGCGTCCATAGGGGTAAAATTTGGTGACGTTACGGCAGCCCTCGCAGCAATGACCGCGCAGGGCACACCCACTGCCGAAGCAACAACCCAGTTAAATAGACTTTTATCAGAACTTTCTAAGAATGGGTCTGTAGTATCCGATTCATTTAAAGAACTGACTGGGAAGTCGTTTTATAAATTTATTCAGGAAGGTGGAACTCTTCAAGATGCCATCAAAATACTAGATGAAGGATTTGTTAGTCTAGACCCGAACATAAAAAAGATTCAAGAACAAATGTACCAGCTCGCAGATCCAACCTCAAATCTTGGAATGGAATTCGAGGGTGTTGCTGGAAAATCGTTTAAAGAATTCAGAAAAGAGGGGGGTACAGTAGAGCAGGCTCTCGAAATGCTGGGGGTAACATCTGAAAGATCAATAGAAAGAGTTTCCGAGCTTTTCGGGAGTATAGAGGCTGGCAATGCTGTTTTATCGCTAACAGGTCAAGGCGCTACAATTTTTAATGATGCACTTGAAGAAATGGAAAACAGCGCCGGGGCAACTGATCGCGCTTATGCAATGATGTCGGAAACGACCTCTGGAAGCATTGATAAAATTGTTGCTCGGCTCCAGGTCGCAGCCGTTGAGATGGGTGAAAAATTCATACCCATAGTCGAAGATACCATAGTCCCTCTTATTACTGATGCATTTATTCCGGCTTTGGAAGTCGCAGTCGATGTTATAGGGGTAGTCGCGGACGCTTTTAATAAGCTTCCTCAGCCTGTTAAAGTTGTTATCCTGGCAGTTACCGCTTTTATAGCAGCTCTCGGGCCTGTCCTGGTCGCGGTCGGTGCCGTGGTCTCATCAATTGGGACTTTAGCCGCCGCGTTCGGTACAGGTGGAGCCCTGGCTGGAGCAATTAGTTTTATTTCTGCTACTATATTACCTGCTCTAAGTACAGCGTTTGGAATTATAGCATATACCGTAATCCCAATCGTGATCGAAGCTATAGCTCTTCTAGCTACCCCATTCGGTCTAGTTGCAGCCGCACTTGTTGCGTTTGGTTTAGCTTGGAAATATAACTGGTTTGACATTCAAGGAAAATTCCAGGCTGCAAAAACCACCATAGAAACAGCTGTAAGAAACTTTTCGAATACGCTGCAGCAGCTATGGCATGGGCTGATAATGGCAGCCGGAAACCTGAAAACGAACCTCTCAACGATCTGGGATACAATCAAAACGGTTTTCTCGACTGTCGGAAATGTGATTATTTCAGCGGTTCAGAGTATGTATGCTGGACTGCAAAGTAGGTATAATTCCTTGATAGCTGCAGGACAAAGCCTGCTTGCTTCATGGAGAACTCACTGGACTAATTTCCAGGCAACTATCAGCGCAGCTGCAGGGACGATATCAAACTATCTCAGTACACTGTACTCAAACATTCAGGCCCGGTTTGCAAGCATCAAAACATCCGCGGCTTCTATCCTAGCCGCATGGAAAACTCATTGGAACAACTTCAAGGCTGCAACCTCAGCAGCTGCTTCAGCTCTGTCAAGTGCCCTTTCTTCCATGCTCTCTTATGTTCAGAGCCGATTCAACCAGATCAAGAGCGCAGCCTCTTCTATCCTCTCAGCCTGGAAGAGTCACTGGAATAATTTCAAGAGCGCAACGAGTTCAGCCGCGTCAGCTTTGAATAGTGCTCTTTCTTCCATGCTTTCTTATGTCACTTCTAAATTTAACTCGATAAAGTCAGCAGCTGCTTCGATCCTTAGTGCCTGGAAAACACACTGGAATAATTTTGTATCTGCTACAAAAACAGCTGCAAGTAACATAAGCAGCAGTCTTTCTTCCATGCTCTCTAACATGCAGAGCAGGTTCAACTCTATAAAATCAGCCGTGTTAAGCTTACTGAACGACTGGAAAGCTCGCTGGAACACCATTATAAGCTCCACCAAAACAGCAGGCTCACGGGTTGTAAGCGCAGTAAAGGGGATAGCATCTGATGTAAAAGCACTTGTCTCAAGTTTCTCAAACGCTGGAAAGGCTATCATGGACGCTCTGTATGACTCGATTACAAGCGGGTTCAGTAAGGCAATTAAAAAGGCAAAGGACTCACTTAAGGAGCTTAAATCCTACCTGCCTTCTTCACCGGCTGAAAAGGGTCCTTTCTCAACCCTTCCGAACTGGGATACAGTTTTTGTGGATCCACTATCCAAGTCAATTGCTGCAGCTGGTAAGCTGGCAACGCCTCTCTCAAATGCTCTATCTAGTCTCAGGAGTCCGATTGATTCAAGCCTATCGGCGGGATTCAGCCGGATTTCAAACATATCAAACTCGTCTACTACTTACGCAGGTGACACTATCAGCATAGGTCCTAACACTATCACAAACGGAATAGACCTGCAAGCAATAATAGCAGAGATCGAGAGGCAGACAGCTAACAAACGCAGGGCAAGGGGGCTTTACAAATGAGCTTTTTATCAGTGACTTTCGCAGGGCTTCCGGTAACTGCTTATCAAGACACTGAAAAAAATTTCACGGTAACAGCGAAGGAAGTGCAGCTTTATAACGGCGATTTTTTCGCTGCTATAAGCAACAAAAAACGAGATTTCCCCCGCTCTTTCGACTGCTATACAGAGGATTATACCGAGATCTCCAATCTAGCGGACGCTATCGGCACATTCGGCACTCTGGTTATAGAAGGTGAAAGTTTTCCAGACTGTTATATTTCGGGGATTGGTGGAATCAAGGAAGTTGTCCGGGGATCCGGAAAATTCGTATACAATATAAAATTTTCAAAGGTCGATCAACATTGACAGCAACAGAAACAGCGTCCCTTACGGTCATTGATATCAAATCTAGGGACCGCGAGGGCAACATAACCGAGCATATCAGGATACATTCAGATGGAAAAGAGGAGGTCTTAGTATCGCGACGCTAACCGATAAGGCACTTGAAGGAACTGCCAGGATGATTATAGGGGGCTCTCCCCCAAATCCCTTTACCTACATGGCAACAGGCACAGGAGCGGGGGCAGAGAGTACAGCAAGTACCGCACTTGAGAACGAAAATACACAGTACGGAGCACAGAGGGCGCAGGCGACCGTATCTTATGTCAGTCTTGGGATTTCACAGTGGTCTATATTGTATGCGTTTACAGGCCCTGTGACTATTCGAGAACTGGGGATATTCAACGCTTCCGTAGGCGGTGACATGTTCTTAAGGCATGTGCTCTCGGAAAATAAAAACTACTCCGATGGCGAGAGCGTGGAAATTACCATCACAAATACGAATACAAGGGTACTGGTGCTGTAATCATGGTTACGCTCAATATTATCCCTGCACATGATCCTCCATATTCAGTTGATGATAATGGAGCAGTTCATATTATCCTTAAGGATATCGCGAACTCATATTTGGATGGTAGCAACCCGAAGAAGGATTTTATAATCCCAATGTCAAAGGATCAAAAAAATGACATGAGTAGGGCGGTTGTACTCGCAACCGAAGAAGCGATTGATTATTTCAGGAAAGAAGCTGAGAAAATCGAGTACAGGGACTCTGTTCTAACCAAAATGAAAGATGTCAAAATTCCGTCCATTATTTTTGAGGGAGATCCTGACAACTATGAAAAAATTGAAAAAAAGGGGAGCAAATGGGATGAAATAATTATATCGGATTCTATATGGATTAAACCTGTTAGTCCGAATATTTATGAAGTTACCGCGTCGGTGGTTGGCAAAAACAGGGTGCGGGCAGAGGCTAAACCTGTAACGGTCAGGTGGAATAAGAATTCAGGGACAGCGAGTTGTCAGGACGATTTGATTTTAGCATTTCGCGAAAAGGAAGATTTGACGAAAAATCTGATAATCGATAATCTAAAAGCAGGAATTGGAACCGTATTACCAGAATAATGGAGTGTAAAACATGGCACTATCAAAAGAATCTACAATAATCTTGAATGGAGCAGCTATTGCCGCGAACAGTGCAAGTCCTGAAAGCACAGGAGTAGATCTATCGCAGGCGGTTGATTTTGGTATAGGGTATAAAATGACATTTGCAGGAACCGCAACCAATGGGGCAAGAATTGTTTTATATGCTGATCCTGCAGGTGGTTCAATTTCTTTCACAATAGGGGCATATGATAATCCCTGTGATGCTGAAGATATCCGTGTAAACGCTGGAAAAACTGTGCAGGGTTTTGCACAGATGCAGAGAGCACCTAAATTCGTAAGAGCCAAAGTTGTAAACCTTGATTCAAGCCAAAGCCTAACGAACTGTTCGCTCTGGGCAATTGTGCAGAAACCTTAATGATAGGGTGGAAATGTGCAGCCTTTCCTCGCTTGGAAGTATAAGCTAGAAGTCCATGTCACAGGATTTTCGACGACTAAGGATTTCCTGGCTAACATTACCCTTCTCTATCGTCCAGGTATGCGGGCAGACTTCCGGGATATAAGAGCCTCTACCAAAACAGGGGCGAAAATCCCTCTGTTTATCGAGTCTGTAACGGAGTTCAACCAAGCTTTTATCTGGTTTAAACTTCCTAAAAATTGCGATTTCTTTTATATATACTACGGAAACGGCGGGGCAACTTCCGAAAGCGACGGTAAGAAGGTTTTCACATTCTTTGACCATTTTGAGAAATTGGATTCCACTGTCTGGCGTTTAATAGCCGGCTTAGCGACTGTTTCAAAGTCGATACTCACGCTTCAAAACACGTCACAGAGTAGCGTTTTAGAAAGCTACTCGACATTTTCCCCTAACACAGTGGTGGAAATCAGGGCACAGTACAACGCAGGCAACCGCACAATCTTTGGATACCGGAGTTACAGCTCACAAAAAGCAGCAGCCTGGCAGAGCTCGGCAGCAGGAGACGCGAATAATCAGAGGTTCGCTCACAACGGATCGAATGGGAATTGGGATTCAGACGGAGTTAACAGGGCTGGCAGCGCCTATTATGTCTATGGGGTTGCTCATATCGCTGCAGGCCCGCTTTACTACGTCAATTATACCTATCGCGGGACCATTGCAGATTACATCCCCGGAAACGTCTCCCTGCCTGTTCAGTTCTATTGCTACTCAAATACAGGACCATTCAGGGTCGATTGGGTTAGGGTACGGGACTACGACGAAACCCTACCAACCTTGACAATAGGGCGGAAGTTCACAACCCAGCCTAAAGGATTTCCCTGGGATAATGCAATTACAGAGGCAAATACCAGGATGGGAATGTATCCATCCGTAAATATAAAGTCATTTTTAAAAAATATTAATACTAAATTAGGGATGAAAGCGAGCGTCATGTTCAGACGGCCGCTTTTCTATAGCCCCCAGCTCAGAAGTCCTTATCCTCGCTGGAAATACAAAGGAGAAATAGAACTTGGAGACCAGGAGAGCCCTGCACGGGTAAGGCTCCATATTCAACCAGGCATGGCTCTCGACGGGCGAGATCTGAGATTCACGGACAGAGCAGGGAACGACCTTAATTTTAATATTTTTGATATCGGGTCTGACTATCTCGACTGCTGGGTCGAGATCCCTGCTGGAACTCGTATAATAGATTTTTATTACGGTAACGGGGTTGCTGAATCGAAAAGCAACTCTGGAATTGTGGGCGTCCCTGATACAGAAACGATCGTAACCGTAACCCCCCATATAGGCGGAGGGGGCGACGTCTGGCAGTTTCCAGGCTGGAAATATTGGCAGGAAATAAACCTCTCGGCTACATCCTCAGCGACAGGAGGCGAGCAGGTCCTTATATTTATCCCCTACCGCCCAGGCATGACAGACGACGGGCGAGACCTTAGATTTTTTGATAAGGAAGGGAATAAGCTTTCGTACTTCTTAGAAACCATTACATCCTCGACATTTTCGGTATGGGTAAAACTTCCTGCTCTCCATGATAAAATAATAATGTTTTTCGGCAACGGTCTTGCTACCTCTGAAAGTTCTGCATCGGATGTTTTCGACCTTTTTGACGATTTCGAAGGTTCGACCATCGGGTCTGAGTGGACCGTTGCCGGCGGGTCTGCATCTGTAAGCAACTCGACTCTGGTATTAGGGGGTGCACAAAACAGTTTAATCCGGGGATCCTCTACTTTCGGACCAGGGCATCTGGTAGAAATGAGGATGTACCACCCGAACCAAAACCAGACCATTTGCGGGTTCTGGTCGGCAACTAATCAGCGGGCCTGCTGGTTAGGGGCTTTCGGGACAAACTACAACGACCATGTGCATACTTATAATGGGTCTAATTCGACATCAACAAACGATGGAGTAAACCGAAGCGGGACGTCCTTTTATAAGTATGGGATTACTTACGAGCTTGGAAGTATAGGGTTCTATGTAAATGATAGCTTCCGGCGTACCGTGACGGCGACGACTCCAACCGGTAATATTCCTCTATCATTCTACAGCACTGCAAATGAAGGCAATCTTGTGGTCGATTGGGTTAGGGTCCGTAAAATTACCAGCATAACTGGGACTCTCGGGAAGCTAAGAAGGCAAACTGGGACGACATATTACGAGACCGTAACCGAAGAAATAATAGAAGTCGTTCCTGAGATCCGGATAACCCACCGGCCACAGTGGAATGCACCACAAATTTATTATGAATACATTAAGACACCCTCGTCTTTTATGGGGATGGTCCCAGGAGAGCCGACATTTAAGGAGCGTCGGGAGCTCGGGGATTATGCTATTGTATCCTGTGAAGTCAATCGATCCATTAATGACGCCTATATTCAACTCTCTACAGAGTTCCAAAACCTTACTGTCCCTCCAGAAGGCAGCACGATAAAACATAATGCATATGACTCGCATGGCAACCCTCACTTATTATTCCATGGAAAAATATTAACTAATTCGCCGACTCACGGACATTATTCCCAAACCGTAAAAATGCACGCGGCGGATAACAGTATAAACCTAGTAACTCAGCCAGTCCCCTGGGTATATCAGGTAATTGATACAGCAGTGGATACAGTCCCTAACTGGCTTGTAAGGATTTTAGAGCCTGAAAAGTCGGGGGTGTATCCTAAAACGCTTATAGATACTAACAAAGAGCCTAAACAGTTTGTTTTCGATCCTAAAACCAAAAAACTAGAGGCAATAAAGGAGCTTGCAAAATACGCAGGATGCCTGTATCAGACCAGGCTAATAACCAGGGAAATAGACGGGACCCCTATAATACGACCTGAATTTTATTTCGTCCCACCTGAAAGGATTGACGAGCCAGTTAACGGTTTTGATCTACCCACTCCCCTAATCTTAGATGCCGATGCCTGCAAGATTTCCAGTGATCCCCAGGTCACAAACGAAAGCGAGGAAAAATATAACTCTGTCCTAGTTTATGGAGTCCTTAGCGAGAACGGGGAAAGTGTAGTCGCTCAAGCATTTTCTTATGAGGTCTATACAGGAGAACAAAAACCTAAAGTATATATTATTGAAGATAACGCGATCACGGAAAAAGGCAGCACAGCCGAGCGTGAAGCCATAAAATGGCTCTTGTATTTCCTTTCTAAGCGGGTAAAGGTTACTATGTCTTTTGTGGACCGGTTCGACCTGGAGCTGTATCAGAGAATCCGTTTTGGACCGGGATTTTCAAACAAGCTGCAAGAGCTTACCAGCTCCACCCAGGTTCAGCAAGTCACAGCCTGCGATCCTAGAGACATCGAGAACTCTACTCACCTTATAGATGTCTCGGGGGTCCCCCGCCCGGCATGGCTGCGGATTTCCGACATAAAATATCATAGTGAGCATAAACTAGAAACGGTAGCTGTCACTGCAATCACCGATAATATATATTCTGTAGTTGACCCAATAGTCCCTGAGCCGTATAACGAGTACCTGAGCCCAGGATACTATAAACCGGTAATAGATGACCTTGTGGATACAACCCAGTCGATAGTAGAGGATAAGTTAGAAAAACAATTAACCCCTGAGAGCTGCACGGTCCTGAGCATAAACGAGGAAAATAAAACCGCAGTAGTGCAAACCGCGAGTGGTAAAATTGTAACGGTGTCTCTCGCATGACTACGGTTTACGTTTCGAACACTGGCAACGATGAATACACCGTAGACGGAACAGCCGACGACATCCAGATAAACCAGGCTCTCTTATACGCTCATAATAACGGGACAGATGCCAGCCCGGTAACGGTTTATCTTCGAGGGCCTTTTACTTACGAGCTGGCCTCCTGGCTGCTAGTCGGAAACAATACGATTTTTACAGGAGACTCTACCGCCAAGCTCAGGCTGAAAAATAACGCAGGCTGGACCAACATCTACACAACGGAAGACCCAGGCACCGAACCTATTTTAAAACAGCGAGTTAACCCTATCCGAAACGTCGAGGTCCATAACTTCGAAATTGACGCTAACAAGGACAATCAAAGCGGTTACGTTCACGGCAAGCTAAATTATATTATAATGTTTTTCACAAACGCGACTAACATTTCCATGCACGACATGTGCCTTCACGACGGGCAAAGCGACGGGATGCGAATGTCCAACAGCGACACGCTTTACTTTTTTAATAATAAAGTGGAAAGGATGGGGCACGATGGCTGTTTCTTCTTACGGTCTCGGAACTTCCTCATTTTTGGGAATAGAACGCTAATCAGAACCAATTCAGCGCATAGAGTCTATAATACCGGACATGGAAAAATATTCAACAACTACATGGAACCGTACGCCTTGAATTCCCTGGCAGGCAATCCAGGGATACAAATCGAGCATGGGGACGATACTTACGATATGTCAGACATAGAGGTCTACGGAAACGAGATTGTGAACGCATGGGGGGAAGGGATGTGGATCATCGAGTATGGAACCGGACCTAACCAGTCAAACAAAGGGCTTCACGTTCACGATAATATAATCCGTGGAACCGGCAGGATTACCACGATAGCATATAATTCCGGTATAGCTATTGGAGGGTGGAACGGCGCGACCTTCGAGAGAAACAATATAGAAGATTGCTATAACGCCGGATTTCTCGTTTATACTTCTGCGGGGGCTCCAACTACCCTATATGTAAAGGATAACGTAATCACAGGCACAAAAATTACCCTTAATAGCTCGAAACCTGCCTGGACGGGTTACGGGATGGTATGCCCGAGCGGGTATAATACGACGATCCAGGCAACTGGAAACGGTCTTGATGGCAATGCTAGCGGGGATTACTATGGGAATATCGTATATACTGATGCTATCCGGGTATCCTGTTACATGGGAATGTATGGTGCAGCTCCTACTCTGATAGATCAGCAGATCCCTGAAGAGGAAGCGGGTATAAAACCGGGTGATTGGGGCCTGGTCCTGCCTTCTGAGGGCGGGAAATACAAATATATTTTATACAGGTTCAAAATGCCCGAGGTCGGTGAGAGATGTTTAATTTATCCTGCTCACTCCGGGAGGTATTACCTGCTGAAACTGGCTCCGGATGCGCAGCCGGGGGGCCGTATAATTATGATCAGTGATAAAAAGGGAAACCGTTGGGGAGTAGTGGGGCAGTAACATCATACCCTTTCCGGTTTATCAATTTCTGAAAAAAGAAGTTGTGGGAAGGATGTCATTCAGCTCCAACCCCCTTGAGGAACTCAGTAGCTACAGCGCATTTATCGCCATCGTTCCATATGACGAACCGTTGCTCATCTGTACGCGCCCGATTGTAGGGAGATTTCCGAATTTTACTGTTTGGCCGATTTTAAAACTCATCTTTTTTGGCTCCGTGATTTTTTATCAGTACATAGTATTATCGCCAATACTATTTATACTTTATGGCGATCAATGAAGAATTAAGTAAATTGTATCCGTTTCTTCCATCTCTTTAAAAAATTTAGTTTTAACTGCAAGGCGGGATTCGGATTTATTACTCGCGGAAATATCTTGATAATTAAATGTTTTCCTGCTCCTGATGTCGCTTTCCTCGAATTCTGCGGTTCCGTCACATATTAGAGGATACTGTTTTTTTACAACGAGTGCGTCTATTTGAGTATCCGGTGTGATTTTGTTAACGATGCCGCCGGCTTGGAGTCTACCCTCTTTTATTTTGGATGGGGCGATATCTGAGGGAGATAGAACGATACAGTTTATAATATTGAATAGTGTTATTTTGGAGGTCATTTTAGACCTCTTTTATATTATTTTTCATAAACTTTTTCTTTTCAGTTTCAAAATCTTCTCCGTATTGGAGGCGATTTTCAATATACTGGTCGATCCAATCTTCGATTTGTTCAAGAGTTTCAAACGTTTCCGAGTTGGAGTCTGGTCCAAAATCTACTATGTACGGCATTTATTTTCACACTCCTTAAAAAGATGAATTAGTATTCTCCTGTAGTCTCGAAACTATCATCCAGATCATGCCATTCTTTGAGGTCTTTGTGCAGCAATCTAGCCTCTGTCTCGACTCTTTCTGCCTGGATAATCGGGGCAATGAATTCAAGTGCGTCCCCTGTTTCAATTTCATTGATATCCTTTTCTCTTCTGTCAGGGCTTTACTTCTGTTGCTGATTTTTCGATCCATTCTTATTCCCTCCTAAATTTTGAGAGGTTTAAAGCCCCTCAATGAACTTCTCTGGAATCTCAGTCGTCTTATATGCGAAATATTCCCCTGCGGCAAGAACAGTCCATTCCTCATCGGTGTAAACAAAGTATGAATCATTATTAACGGAACTAAAGAACTCTTTAATGTTGTCTCCTTCTTCAGCCCCCTGCTCTTTAGCATATTCAATTAAGTCACTTACTCCGTTTTCTGGAATGAATACTTCCTTTGGGTTAAACTCTTCGTTTTCGGATGTAATTTCAGTGATCAGTTTCCAAACATTATTTTCAACGTAGATGTAGAGTGTCATTTTGGTTATCTCCTTTCCTCTTCTATCAGGGCTTTACTTTACCACCCTAGTACATACTCTATTATATCGCCAATGCTATTTATACTTTATGGCGATGACTCAATACTAAATAAATTACTTTCATGTGTGAAAATTTATATACAACTAAAAATAAATAACAGTGATAAAAACATTAAGGAGCCATCCCAAATGCAAATAAAAGTAATATCAGGAAGGGACGAGATCCCTCTATTATTACCCAATGAAAAAATTGTCCATATCGGGTTCAGACCGTCAAATAAAGATATTTTCGGGATCGTTGAAGCCTGCCCAAAGATTGAAGCCATTCAAGTTCCGCCGTCGTATTTTGTCAGTATTTCCAAATCAATCCAGATATTTTTGAGAATGCAGAAAATCCAACTTTTAGAGGGGGATGTAGGAGGGCACAGGAAAGATCTGCATCCGTACTATGTGGTACCTGAGTACATCATTGAAAAAATCAAAGAACTTAAAGAAGACGGAACAAAACCGGACGATATTGTGAAATATGTTTCGCGGCTGCATAGAATGAGTGAACCCCTGGCGGCTTATGTTGTGCAGTCCGTCAAAATCTAAATTCCTTTACTCTTTTAATTCTTTTTTTTTAATTCTTTTACTGATATATTAATTATAGTATGTGCTAGATATAATATTATATGTCAGTTCTAACTTTTACCCCCGGTACTCTTCAACAGTCCAGTTTCTCAAAAGTCGGCTACGGTCAAAAATACGAATCTATATACTTCACAAAAGGGAATTATACTGTGAAAAACCCAATTCGGTTGAATAGCGGGACGTTGATCACCGGGGATGTCGGGGCAGTCCTCAATTTAATCGCGAAAGCTCCGACTTCTATTTTTGGAATAAGAACCCCGATTTTTGGGCAGGTCGAGAAATATATTGAAGACATTTTTATAGAAAACATAAAATTCAATGGTCATGCAGATAAACAGCTCGTTAAACACGGAAAAGGATATCATAATTTTATAGAGTTTTCCCACGCGAAGAATGTTAGAATTCAGAATGTAATAATCGAAAGCACACAGGGCGACGGGGCGCGGTTTGAAGATTCTGAGGGTATAGAATATCTTCAGAATACTGTTCTCGGATGCGGGCACGATGGGCTTTATGTGGATCGCTGCAAGAATGTTCTGGGGCAGGGAAATGTAACTTATTTGCGCTCGAATAGTGCCCTACGGTGTAAAGGTTCGGTTGATGTCATTTTCCGAGAGAATACTGTGCTAAGAACTGATGATTTTTCCCCGGCATATTCACCGGGAATACAGGTTCAAAATACGGAAGTTTCCGAGACTTCTCATAATATCGAAATCTGCAATAATTTCATAAGCGGAACTTTTGGGCCGGGGATCTGGTGTGCCGGATTTGTGAATAAGGATATTCAAGCAGCTTCCGGCCTGAATATCCATAACAACTTGATAACAGATTGTGGAAACATGCCTTATGAAAATAAAATAAGTGGCGTGGGCGGCGTTGTTGTTGATGGGTGGAACGGAGAAATTAAAAATAATACAATAGATAAATGTAAGGGTTACGGGGTTCTTATTGGGTCATATCTCGGAAGTTCTTCCGGGGCGGGCTATGAGCTTGAAGTATCAAGAAATATTATCACAGGAACGAAAATAAGCGCGTATCCGGGGCTCTACTCAGGCGGTGCGATAGTCAATCTAACCCCTTCAAAATGTACGGTTAGCGGGGCTGAGAACTGCCTCTGGAGAAATCTGACGGACTATTACAATATTGATGTATTTACCCGGATGGACGCTGATCCTCTCTATGTTTCATCTGAAGATTATTATTTACAGAGCAAAGCGGGGCATTATACAGAAAAAGGTTATGTGCTGGACTATGAAAACTCCCCTTGTATATTCCCTGAGTATGAGCTAGGGGCGTACTGTGGCACTTCACATGCGTCAATATACTGTTACCCCCCTAAACCTTCTGTAGTCATTCCTAGAGCCTCTGAGAGCGATTTAAAAGCATTTGTTCAGGCTCTTAGAGATGGAGGATATCTTGAGGAAGGGGATGAAATTAGATTAATCATAATCGTAATGAAATTAGATTAATCATAATCGTTGTGAACTACCACCGAGCTAAAGCTGTGGGGCTTCCTTCCTTCTGACCGTGAGAAGAGGGCGACTTAAACAACTCTTAGGCGGGTTTTTTGTTGTTCCCCTCTTTTCTCTTTTTTTCCTCGTTCATCCGTACATCGTAGCAGCCGAAAAAATAAGCAAGCGCGGTAGACGTTAGTTCTGATGCGCTTGAGAATTTCCCATCGTTTACGAGAGTGTCTATTCGATCTTTCAGATACGGGCTAATCGTTGCGCTCAGTTTCTCTTTTTTCGGTTCAATTTTTGAGTCCTCCATACATATTAATTTAACTTTTTGTATATAAATGATTATGTGCTAATTAGCACATTTAGGAATACTTATATATGATAAACGTCTACTATTATGTGCTAATAATCACAGTTTCAAAAGGTGAATTATGACAAGATTTACAGTTGATTTATCAGACTCAGACAGCAAATTCCTGAAGTGGCTAGTAACAGAAGGCAAAATAAAGAATTACAGTGATGTGGTAAGGCCAGCCGTTTCTAAATATATAGCTGAGTTAAAAACTTTAGAAGGATTCAATCCAGATAAATAACCCCCGGTTATCCTCCTCCGGGGGCATCATGCCGTGATGCAGGTTAAACTCCTGTATATGGCCAAACGGAAATTAAAGAAAAAGTGTATCGACTATAAACTCCCTTTGGAAATCGAGGGTAACAATGATCCTAGAGTTATTTCAAACTAAGGGAAAACAATAGTACGAACCAACCGCCCGGAGCAATCCGGGTCAAGTACTCCCGTAGTGTAGTGGTCAATCATTTCAGCCTTTGGAGCTGAAGACCCCGGTTCGAATCCGGGCGGGAGTTTCATCCGAGTGGAAGAGGAACGGATGTAAAAAGGATATTCCTCAAGGGCGGCACGCCTGACGGTGAGGGCATCCCGAATGGTCGGGACTTCAACGTGTACGAGCGAGATAATGGAAAACAGAAACGTATGCAGGTCGACAGCGCAAACGGAAACAAAAACCGCGAAGTGTTGAATCTCAGGTTCAATTCCTGACCGCCCTATTGCCGGGGCTTCCTGGCGTGAAATTTTGGAGTATGAAAACGTGGGAAAAAAAGTAATACTCGATCTCAGAAACGATATCCCTCAAGACGTGGGATATGTAATTCCTGGGAAATTTGCAAAACGGTATTACAGTGTTGAAGATATCCCGGTCCTGTTGGATGTAATCGCGAGTCGAATGAATGTACTGAGAACAGAACCGAGAGAACTGTTTGATATTATAATTTTTGGGAATGTCCAGGCTAGTGTTTTCGGCAGGATTGTAATTAATCTTAGCCGGTGGGATGATGTTGAATCCCTTGTGTATATTCGTCCTGGGGATGAGCCTGTAAGGATTTTCCCTGAGTAAAAAAATAAGGAGCCAACTAAGATGAGTGATTTTGATACGACTATGGTGAGGGATCTTGCCCTCGCTGATGAGAAGAGAAATACGAGAGTGCAAAAATACTGTTCTTTTTGTGGGCAGCCGTTCCTAGGAGACCAGAACGACCCCGAAACACGCTGTAAAGATTGCAGGTGGGGTAACTTATGAGCGTTTTCGAGAAAACAATCAAAGACCTGCAAGGACTTTACCCGGATCTTATTCTCGATGCTTCCGGTAAATCTGCCAAGAAACCCGTAACCACGAAACTCGATTTGGTAATATACGAAGATAAACAGCCTCCAGAATGGGAAGCTGTAGACAAAGAAACTGAAGAGGTTACTCTTGTTAAAGATGTTGCCGGGGCCCCTAAACTAATTATCCTTGAGTTTGTAAGCGTTTTTAACGAGTTTAAGGGGGAAGCTGTTAAGAACGCAACGATTGAGCCTGTTAAAGCTCCTGAAGAGCCTGAGAATAAGGCTGAAGAAGTTATACAAGAGCCTCCAAGTGACGCTGATAGGCGGGCAATGCTTGATGAGATAATGGACGGGAAAGTAGAGCCTGTTAAACATGTGCCAAATAAAGCACTCGCGGCGAGAGAAAGGGCGATTTCCAAAGCTCCTGCTACAATACCTCTGGATATAAGAAACATGCAGATTCAGGAGCTTACCTTTGAGGACATAAAAAACTATGTATGCCCTGATGCTACGGACTCCGAAGCATTTATGTTCTTGAAGTTGTGCCAGGCTCGCAATCTTAACCCGTTTATTGGTGAAGCTTACCTGATAAAATACGGGAATGATAAGGCTCAGATGGTCGTAGGAAAGGAAACGTTTACCAGGCGGGCAGAAGTAAACCCTCATATAAGAGGCTGGAAAGCTGGAATTATTATAAGAGTAAAAGCTGAAAAGGATAAGTCAGCGGGACCAATCGAGAGAAGAGAGGGGGCTTTTATCCTGCCAGAAGAAGAGCTTCTGGGTGGATGGGCTAAGATTTTCAGGGATGATATAGAAGAACCTCACCTGTATGAAGTAACGCTTCAAGAGTACCTGGGAAGAAAGAGGGACGGGCAGATAACAAAGATGTGGAGAGAAAAGCCCTGTACGATGATAAGGAAAGATGCTCTTGTGGGCGGGCTCCGAGAAGCTGCTCCTTCTGAGTTTTCTGGGATGTATGACCAGGCTGAAATTGAAGGGGGAATAATCGAGGCTAATTTTGAGGAAGTGGAAGCATGAGGAAATCACGCTTCGCAGAATCCCTCTTAAAAGCTCGCTCTAAGGGGGAAATAACCTCCCCTTCTGTCATTTCCCTTTACGGTGTCCACCGGGTAACAATCGAGCCCGGATGCGAAATGAAAGAGATGTTTGGGAAGACCCAGGCGACCCTTGAAGAGATTAACGAGACTCTCAAGAAACTTGCCGGGAAAGACGAGCAAACCGTTCAGATCGTCAAGGAAGTTCTCTTACAAGCCCTTGAAGCGCCTGAAAGTGCGAAAGAGATAGAAGAACCTGCTGAACTGTCTGTGAACATTCCAGAGGCTATTATAGAGCCTGATAAACCATACGGACACATAGTTTACAGGGGCGACCTGCCAGAAGAAGACTGGAATAGAGTTTCTCGCTCGAAGTGTCTGATGTGGAGAGAAGAAAACGGCGAGCCTATCATAAAATATAGAAATGAAATTGTCCGTCCGAGCTGGACCCTGATGAAAAAACTGTCTAAAATGAGACCGCAGGAAAGGAGCGCGAAAATTCACAGGCTCATGCGGAATGTTGACAAAAAGGAGACACGTCACCGTTTTTCAGCGTATAATGTTTTTGCAGACTGTATAAAATATGGGAATATTATCGTACCTGGAGAATTGAAATGTATGGTGTCAAGAAAACCACGCAGGTGGGAGTTAGACAGATTGCGGAGATGTCAGGTAGGGGATGCTCGATAAAAGAAATATACGCTGAGGTTAAGGGAGGGATGGGGGATTTGATTGAACATAGGAGTAAGTTGAGAAGATGGGGGGTGTGGTAATGCCTCCAGCTCTCACAAAAGAAAGACTCATAGAAAATATCTCAGAAAAACATAAGGCTCTCGAATTTGGGTTTTCTCAAGATCCTGATAAGGATATTGAAGCAATCCACAGGTGGACCAAGCGACTTATCAAAGAACACTGTGCTTTCCGCCTGGATGCCGCAGGAAACGAGCAGAAGCCATATACTGAGAAAGAAACGGGCTTGCCTATAGGAACGATGGAAACGAAAGATAAGACGAATAGGAAGCAGGTTCTTGATTATTGGCCTTATATCTGCGTGAATCCCGGCGAATGGATACCTCTATCTTTTGGGATTGAACGGAAAAGTAAAGAAGATTGGCATGGTACGTTATTCGCAGGGGAAAATTACAGGAGATTTAAGAGGGAAATCAACACGTTTAAGGCAGATCCAATCTTAAAAAATATGTATGTCTTTGTAGAGTGTGATATGCCCGAATGGGTCACTTATTACCCGCACGTCTGCCGTTATAATCGCGACCAGATAAAGAAGATGATTGTATCTAAAGAGAATGCGCTCGCCTCGGTCATGTCAAAAGATAACGTTCATGTCTGCTGGAAAGGTTCTAGGACTAAGGCGGCGGGATTTATTAAAGATTTGACATTTCAGTATGCAGTAGAGCACTATAACGAATGGCTCAATCTATAAGTGCGGCGACCCCCCTAAAAAACGCTCTTCCTCTTTTTACAAAAATGTGCTATACATCACATTATTTTTTCAATGTCGGCAGCCATTATTAAAAATGAATATATATTACAATGTGCTAAGTGTCACAGATCAGAATACTTAAATATGTTGACGACTATCTGAGTTTCGGGCCTCTCAAAATCCACTTCTGAACGAAAAACCGTTTAGACCCCTTTGTCGAATCTATTCCTTTGAAAAACAGCCGGTAGTTTTAGCCCAGGGAAACCGGAGCCATCCAAAACCCTGGGCGAATACTTTTCACTTCATTTTGATAGGAAGTGACAAAGACTATTTTTCACATGCATAATATAAATAAGTTTTCTTTTCTAACATTTTATTTTTAACAGTTCGTAACATATATTAGAATATATATTCAGTATGAAGAGTCTGGTTTTTCTATTGGAAAGCGTTGGATTATTTGGAAATATGGATTTTTATATTTATAGGGTTACAGTGTGAAATATATTTGGGGATTTTTATTTAATTTTTTTGATGAGTAGGAAGGCTTATATACAACTCCGTACAATTATGTAATAATACAAAATATAGGAGTGTAGTATGCCACCTAAAGGATGGAAAAGCATCAACGTGAAAGAAGAGGACTTTGAGCTTATTGAAAAGATAGCTAAGAAGCGGGGCATGAATTACTATTCTGCTGTCGTTTTAGCATTTCAAAACACTTTCCCGAATGATTTTCCTAAGAAATTAGAAGCATAATAATAAATAAAAGAATTCTCATAAAAGAGAGGTACGATTATGAAAATAACAGGAGCCATTATAGTTACTACTATTTTTCAAAGACGTATGTGGAGGGTTTAAATATGACCTGTTTAGACCCATTCCCCGAAGATAGCCCCAGTAATTTTAGGATTATCAAGCCGGGTTATTTTGAGGAATATCTGAAAGATGCGCCTCTCGCGGATTGTCAAAAACAATTCATTGAATGTATAAAAGACCCTGTAATTTTATCTTTGTTGAATCTGTTTCTCCTTGAGAAAGTTGTTCCATTATCCACGATTAAAGAACAGGAGCGCGTTCTTGAAAATCTGAGTGAAGGGATGGAAAAATGGGTACATGAGAGGGGATTTGATGACCTCTAAACCGGGGCTTTTACTCATGGGGGCATCAAAAGAAAGGCAGTTTTTAGACTTGTGGAATGATCCAGAACTAAAGCCGGTAATCGAGAGCCAAATAGGTAAATACCTGCTTTCGGATGCGGGGCGAAGTATAATATCAGATGTTTTTTTCTCGATGCTTGGGGATACAAGACTACTTAAACGGGTCGGGCTTCTCGAAGCATATACAGGACTAGACGTTGATTCTCATTGCGTCGGATCTGATTGGGAATGGGAAGAAATGAGCTCGGTTGAAAGGGAGATGTACCCGGAGAATAAGAAAATCGTAGTACAACCTCTAAACGCTCAACTTTCTCTTATTGCTGATAGAATTAATGATGCTTCTTTGCCTGTCCTTCGTGAAACCGTTTTTTCTGGAAACGAAACGGAGGTACGCGCGCGACTCCTCAAAGATCATCTTCCTGATGTTGGCATGAGAAACGGGAAGCGGTTCTTAACATCCCAGGAAGTTCAAAAATACCTCTTGTATGAGATTGACGAGGCACACAGGACAACCGAGAAGGCAGCTAGGAAAGTCGCAAATGATGTAATGAAAAAGGCTTTTGAGAGGTTTCCTGAGAGCCTGATACTTACTAAAAATAAGAAAAGACTTAATGTGATTGAATTTGTAGAGAAACGCTAACAGGATCACCGTAACCGCGTGGTTACGCTTAGCGTAACTGGCGTAACCAGTTACTCACGCTAATCAACTCATCTAACCAAGAAAACATGAGAAAAATAAGGGTTTTGAAAGATATGTGATAAAAGATAATAGTACTCTAAAAATAAAGAAGAAAACTTGACTAAAAATGTCGTTTAACTTCTTTGAATATTATAGATATAATAACACGAATAGATTATAATGTAATACAATTTCATGTTTTAGATTGGTAAGATTGGAGGTTCCCGGTTACAGTTTTTCTTTGCAGCGTAACGGCGTGGTTACGCTGGTTACGCAAAAATACTATCTAAAAATATCGAGATGATTATCATGCGTTTAATGAGTGTCCCAGAATCTAAATATCATTATCTTCCAGCAAAAATTATGTTACTTTCATCTAATATATCTTGTATTTTTCAAGTTCCAACTATCAAGACTCTAAGCTCTCTGGAGAAAGTCAAAGACCCTTCATTTCCATTCGATGTAAAATTACACTTCAGACAAAGACCGGATCACTGGAAAGAAGTTCAGGCTTTCAGATTTGAAAACAAAATTCACTATACAAGAGATGCAGAAACGGAATACGTTAAGCACAAAATAGAACTTCTCAATAACGATCTTTCCTTATATCTTCGCAAATATCCTGACGTGGATGAAGCTTTCCAGGCGTTCAATAAATCCATGAAGGGGTATGTTCTTACATATGGAGAAGGGCTTATCAGGAGGGCTTTAAAACGGCTCGCGTAATCATGCCTCAAGCAGAGCCAGTATTCCGGCTTAATTTTCAGATGAAATATCCAGGTCCAGAAGCTTATCACTTCCCTTCAGGACCTCCCCACCTCTCTCCCTGTATGTCATCGTATTGGAGGTCAATACCAATCCGACCAGGGGAAAAACAAGATGAAAATGAGTATTGAACATTCCTTTGAATACACGAGGTGTTAACAATGTCAAAATCACCAACATTAGCTTTAATCTTGTCCATAGTCCCAGGCTTAGGCCACGTCTACGCTATGGGTACAGCAGGAATCCCAAGAGCACTTGTGTTCTTGGGTAGTATAGGTATCTCAATCTGGTTCTGCCTGATCCTCATAGGGTTCATCATGGTTCCTATCCTGTGGATCTGGTGTGCTGTTGATGCAATGGGTATGGCAGCTAGAGCAAACCAGGGACTAAATAAAAATACTACTTTTGGAGTGTGAATTATTTTTTTTCTAAAATTCAGTTAACGCCGTTAACACTATTACATTTAAAATTAATATATCAAATGGGAATTCCTATGACTACAATCAAGAAAAAAACGAAGAAAAAAAGGGTAAAACCTCCACGAAATCCCGAAGTTTTCAGATGGACTCCGCAACGCAAAAAAGCTGCATTATTATTATCAATCGGCACTAAAAATTATGAAGAAGTAGCTGCAGAGGTTCGGGTCCACATCTCAACCCTCTGGGAATGGCGGAAAAATCCAATCTTCCTCAAGGAAGTCGACGGGCTCACCCTCGAAAACGAATTGGCAACCAGGGCAGGCCTTCTCCGGGAATGCATCAAAGGCCTTGACCTGAAACGAGACAAAATTGAAAATGACAAGAACACACATCTCCATTACGTCCAGGCAATAGCTGACCTCCAGGGTCTGACAAAACAAAAGGTCGAACTTGATGCTAATATGAACCACACCGGCGGAGGCGCAGTAACGATATACATTCCAGACAACGGGCGGGATAAAAAACAAGATGACGAACAAGAATAGTCCTGATAAGGAGATCCGTCCTCAACCAGGACCCCAAGAATTTTTTCTTTCTTCTCCGGCTGACATTATCATATATGGCGGGAGTGCGGGCTCTGGAAAATCTTTTGTACTTCTTATCGAGCCTCTCAGACATATACACGTAAAAGGATTCACAGCTAATATTTTCAGAAGGACATATCCTCAGATCATGAACGAAGGTGGCCTGTGGTCCACATCTCAGGAAATCTATCCTTACGTTGGAGGAAAGCCCAGGGAAGCAGATGTGCGCTGGAAATTCCCTTCCGGAAACTCTATCAAATTCGCTCACCTCGAGCATGAGAAATCAAAACTGGAATACCAAGGCTCTCAGATCTGCTATATTGGTTTTGACGAATTAACACATTTCAGCGAAGGCCAATTTTTCTATCTTCTCTCCAGGAACCGTTCAACCTGTGGGGTCAAACCTTACGTTAGAGCAACCTGCAACCCGGACCCGGATAGTTGGGTAGCTCAGTTTATTGCATGGTGGATAAATCAGGACACAGGCTATCCAATCCCTGAACGCTCCGGTGTAATCCGTTATTTTGTTCGCCATGGTGACGCTATCTATTGGGGTGATAGTACCACGGAACTATGGGAACAGGTACAAGACAGAATGACCATAGAAGACTTTCATCCCACTTCATTCACTTTCATTTCTGCAAGGCTTGAAGACAATCCAGCACTCACAAGCAAAGACCCAGGATATAGAGGTAGGCTTCTTTCTCTCCCTCTAGTGGACCGCGAAAGACTTCTAGGCGGCAACTGGAAAATAAGAGCAAGTGCCGGGAATATGTTTAAGTCGGAATGGTTCAAGTTTCTCGAAGCTAGGGAAATACCCTGTAATCCTCAAGACTTGAAGAAAGTCCGATGGTGGGATACAGCAGCCACAGAACCAAATAAAGATAATCCTAATCCCGATTGGACGATAGGCGTACTCATGGGTGAGCACAAAGGCGAGTATTTCATTCTCGATGTTCAACGTTTTAGGAAGAGTCCGGCAGCCACAGAAGAGGCTATGAGAACAACGGCAGAAATGGACGGTAAAACTGTAGAAATCGGAATGGAGCAAGAGCCAGGGAGCGCAGGGAAGCGAGAGGCTGAACGTTTTAAGCGGTCCATATTCGCGGGATATTCTTTCCGGGCAGAACTTTCAACAGGGGATAAAGTTACAAGGGCTAAACCCTTCTCTTCTGCTTGTGAAAATGGATTAGTCCATTTAGTCAGAGGTTCTTGGAATTATGATTTTATTTCTACTCTTGTTAATTTCCCTGATGCTCAGTATCACGATGATGATGTAGACGCAGCGAGTGCAGCACATAGTTATCTATCTAGGAAGATAAACAGTAATTTTAGTCTTTCTGGATTGGTAAGGACAAAAAGGCGATAACATGGACGAATACAAAGATCTAAAATCAATAATCGACGAAGCAACTGGAGTACACAAAGACGCAACTAGAGACAGACCGTACGACGGACAACCACATACTTCCGAAGGGATACGAGGGAAAACCTTAGTCGAAGGTCTTACCATGCGAGATGTAGCTGACTGTATGGCCATTGGATTACTCGAAGCATCCGGTATACCAGAATTACAGGACGCAGCAGAAAGAGGAATATGGACATACAACGACCTGTATAAGCTCGAAGATTTTGATCCTGTTGCAGCCATTCAATGTATGGGGTGCAACCTCGAAAAGATGATGGGGATTTATCCAAACGTTCCGAAATTGCACTTTGAAGATAAATAATTCATTTTTTTCTTATTTTTTCCAATAAATACCACACATTTTTATACAAAAACCCCCATATTTCTATTGTTAACGGCGTGAACAACTAAAAGAAGGTGGTCATCTTATGGACTGCATAGCTCTCCAAGAATCTATCTATTTTATCTCAGGCATTCTCGCGGCTGTAGCAGGCGCATATGGCACGATGAAAACACAGGGTAAGGTAATCTATCCTATCCAAAAAATTGAATCAGGAAAAGCCCGGATAAAAGCTCTCATCGAACAACAGGAGGCAGCCGGGCCGGTCATTGACATACTTGATAACATTTCTCCCGCAGAATTGAACGCAATTCTTGAGAAAGCGAAGTGTCTGTCTGATGATGGATTCAGCGCAGCCGAAGCGCAGGAATTAGGCGTTATGATTGTGACAGCAGTTAAGGAAAAGTGAATGCATGCCTGAGTTGAACGCCGCGGCTCCTGGTAAGAAAAGCTCGTTTCGACTAGCAGCAGCAGCCGGTGTATTAGGAAAAAAAGAAAACCCGACGAATTTCGGGGATTACACGAATTTTGATACTTCTAACAGATTTTTCAGATATCAGCAGCTCGTTAAGTCAACTCCCTATGCTTCTATCGGAATGAAAAAACTCAAGACTTCGCTAACGAAAGGACTCGATTTCGATGGCAAGAGCAGGCGACAAGTTGAAGAATTTAGAAAGTGGATGAAAAAAACTAATCTAGTCGGACAAGTTCAAAATGTCGCAGGCTCACTTTTCCGAGATGGGACTTTTTGCGGGGCATTAAACGGCAACAATCCTGACACTCTCAAGCTTCAGCCTCTTTTAATGGCACATACTACGCTTCTTCCCGAAGGCATAGAGCATGGAACAGCCTCTAAGGTACTTTTACAGCCTCCTATTAAGGAGTTCGTTGTTAATGAGGGAAGCACAGGGGACGTTCAGGAAGTCACGTATAAGGCTCAGGATGTAGTTTATGGGGCTTTGGATGAATGGGACTCAATCCAATTAGATATTAGAGAACGTGAAACATGCGGGCTTTATGGTGAGAGCCTAATTGATCCTATTGAACTTTCTATAAGATATCTCCATGTCATAAATCAAGGATACGTGGAGTTCGTTAAAAAATACGGTATGGGGAGATACAGTTACTCTTTCCCTATTTTAGAAAAATTACTCGAATCCAATATTATAGATTTCAATGTTTTTCAAACAGAAATTAATGACTGGATGGAAGATAACAAGAACCTTTCACAAAATGAAGATCTCGTCGGCATCGTAAAAGCGGAAGCCATCGATGCTAAAGGCTCTTTAGATATAATGGAATTCAAAAAAGCCTTAGAGACTGACATCCAGCTTGGTTTCTTACAAAGTGACTTATCAATGGGCGACTCGAAAGGGTCAACTTATGCAGCCGGTTACGTTTCTGAAAATAGCAGGATGGTCGCTCTCGAAAATCTACAGCTCAATCTTTCTAATATTGTTAACGATTTCATTAACAGACGGCTCGTTTTGCAAAATAAATCTGAAGATTCAGTGGAAATAATCTTCGATGAATTAAGCCTCCCTCAGATGTCGGCAGCCGAGATAACTGAATGGTATGCGACGGGGATTATTACGAAGGAGCAGGCTTTAGAGTGGGGCGGGTTTCCAGTTTTAGAATCAGGCGGTGAGTAAAATTGAATTCAATAGTTCCAGCAGCAAATTACACTTTCGACGCGAGTGAAAAAACAATCACTCTATCAAGTCCATACAATTTGATGACGGAAGAACAAATCGTCACAATTCGGAACATCACGAAAAACCAGCTTATTTATGATTCTGCCAATACCAACAGGGGGCAGATATCAATAACAAACGGTACAACATCAGTAAACATCAGGCATGGTTTCCACAAGACCCCATCATCGATCCAAATTACTCCAACAAGTTCATTGGGCACTGCCTCATCAATATGGGTCTCGTCCAAAGATACAGGTACAGGAAATTTATTTACTGTTTCTACCAATGTTGATCCTGGGCAGGATGTTACATTTGATTGGCAGGCTACATTGTGAGGTTCTAAATGCAAAAAATAGATGTATTCCACGAGCGATAAATAGCGATACTGGGGTAATTTTTGAAGGGACGTATGTAATTTTGTGAGGGCATCATGGTAACATACATAGTCAATGACCGACTACTTTGGAAAGGTATTTCATGGGTCTGGTGTCAAGGTTCGAGAGTTGATCGGTCTAACGCTTGGGTTGACGACAACGGCGACCTCAACCTAAGAATGCAAAGGTTTGACGGTATCTACAAAGGTGTACTGTTTGAAACGCCGACTCCATACCAATACGGGCGAATGAGATGGACGGCAAGCTCCCCCACGCTCAACATCGAGAGAAACGCGAGCCTGGGTCTCAACACCTACTATGACGATCCCAACACAACCATTCCCAACGAGCTTGACATCGAAATCAATCAATGGCCTGGATATGATGAGAGAATCTGGTTTTCCTGCCATCCTGCAAGCATCGACTCACATCCAGAAAATATCCATTACGGCTGCCTTTCTACAGACCCATATGTAAACGATTGCGGCTGCGTCTATACAATAGAGTGGACACCCACTTATGTTTATTATTCAGTAGTCGCATCGGACGGCACGACAATATTAGAGTGGAACTATACAGGCGACGATATTCCGCATACAAGTGCGTATATCTGCATGTTTTTTGGGGTGCTCGCGCAGGGAGCAGGCCCAGCAAGTGGCAACCCCCGAACTATAAAATTCTCAAATTTCGAATTCGACAACATGCGGATAGCTGCGAATTTCAGCGCACCTGTCAGAAGCGGGACAACTAATACTACATTCAGTTTTTCAGACACTTCGACAGGGTTACCAAGAACCTGGCTCTGGAATTTTGGAGATGGAACAACTTCAACAGCGCAAAATCCTACGCATAGATACACTTCTCCCGGCACTTATACCGTCACGCTCACGGCTACCAATGCAGTTTCCAACGATACTGAAACAAAGAGCGCATACATCACGGTAGCCTCGACAGGCGGCACCACTCCCGTGACCTACCCCACGAATGGGAAACTCACATGGAAAGGTATTGAATGGAATGTCAGGTCATACGCGGGCAACCCAGGCGGTGACGATAACCAATGGCTCACGAATGGCGCGTACATTGACAGTTCAGGGCGGCTACATCTAACAATAACAAAAGAAGGCGACACTTTCTATTCATCTGAATTGTGCTCTCCTACAAAATATCGTTACGGAGTATTCCGGTGGCGTATAGAAACCCCCCTTAATGATCTTGATCCTAATGTTTGCTTGGCGGGCTTCACGTATCTCAATGA
>ENA-UOOH01000762-UOOH01000762.1-fermentation-metagenome-genome-assembly--contig:-NODE-762-length-34585-cov-59.062873_pt1 | contig 34585 bp, 60 predicted proteins | sample MGYA00245778_ERZ724025 | MGnify/ENA primary metagenome ERZ724025 (study PRJEB28704, sample SAMN03018313) | fermentation metagenome | biome: anthropogenic terrestrial biome; feature: soil; material...
TTTGGCATGAAGGTTGACCTTTTCATGACTACACCCGAGAAGTGGGGTTGCATCTTCATGATCAGGACTGGCTCCGCAGATTTCTCGAAGCGGATGATGACAAAGAAATCGGGGGGCGGCTACTGCCCGGATCATCTGTACTTCAAGAATGGAAGATTGTGGGATGGCGAAGAGGTTCTGGATACACCTGAAGAGGATGATGTTTTCAGGCTGTTAGGCGTTCCCTGGATGGATCCGGTAGAGAGGAGCGTGAGAGATGAGTGAAAAAACTATTGAGGAATTGGAATCAGAAATTGAATGTTTGCGCAAAGAAGTTTCTTACTGCGAGGGAATGATGGGTTGGGGGCGCGACTTTGTATTTTGGAGTGCCAAACGGTCAGTATGTTTAGACAAAATTGAAACAATAGAGGCAGAAATTAGGAGACGAGGCAAATGAACAGATGGCGTGCCGAATACGATGATGGGATAAGTGTGCCGTATGAGGCTTTGAAAAAGTTGGTTAAACGTGTACGAAAGGAGCGTGAGAGATGAGTGAAATGTCAGACAATTTTAAGCAGTTGCGGAAGGGGGCGGCGTGAGTAGTCAGAATAAGCCGACAATCGCTGAATTAGCCGCTCAGTACAAGGCGCGTGGATACGCGGATTATTACGCCTGGGACCGCTACATTGCAGATACTGGATTGAATCCGATGGTAGACGCGAAAGAGTTTTATCGCATTTATGCCAACATTACGGCTGAAATTGTTGGACCCAAGCTACCGGCAAGTTGGGTCCCAACGCACATTGACACGTTGTGTGGTCGTCAGGTCCAGATAAAACACGAGAATGGCGTTTATTTTATGGTGTGGGATAACGGCGTGACTGGCAGCGATCCGGACGCTTTGCACCCTGCCGACAGATATGCGGAGGTGCAACAATGACCCTACTCGACATAGCAATCGTGATTGTTGCGCTTGTGGGAATTGTGCAGCTCGTGCTGTGTTTGATGGGTGAAGAATGAGCATATCTGAAATTGTAGAATCCTACCGTGAGCAGTTGCTCGATTGGTACGCTCAAGGCAGATCATACTTCTGGATGGCAATGCAGATCGGACTGTCAGACCGTTCGTCGTCTGCCGTGTCAGTTTGGTTCAGACGGCAGGGCATCTGGCGAAAACCGAAAGGGGAAAAGTGAGCGATAGCAAACTTGAAGACTTGTTCGCATTTCAGCTTGACGCGCTTGGGCTGACTGGTTATGTCCGAGAATATCCGGCGATACCAGGGCGCAAGTTCCGTTACGATTTCGCGTTTGTGAAGGAGCGGCTGCTGGTCGAGGTGAATGGCGGAACGTACGCGAAGGGTGCACATTCTACCGGTCAAGGGATCGCACGGGACTACGAGAAAATCCGATTGGGGCAGGATTGCGGATGGAAGGTGTACCCGTTTGATGGCAAGGCGATCAAGAGCGGTGAAGCGGTTGAAGTAATCAGGCAGGCATTGGAGATAAATGAAAATTCCGACATTCGATGAAATGATAATTGGCAAAACTATGATCGTCAAAGTTAAAATACCGGATAAGTATGTGTTGAGGTACGCATTTGCGCGATTTCTAATCCGGTTGGCAGCAAGGGTGCTGGGTTGCCGCATTAAGTTGGAGTCGCTTGACCAATCCGGCGGCTGAAATATGCCGGATGCTCGATGAGGAATCCTTACGGGTACTCGTCACAGCATTACGGGCGATCACAGACAGCCCGGAAGGTTACGGCACAATCGAAGTAAACGTAGCGAAAAGGCAGGTCAACAACGTCAAGGTAACAACGAGCCTGAAGGCGCATAGAGACGAATAATTAGCAAGTTACAACTGAATAGCAGTACCAAAGCGTGACTCACGCGGAACATAACCCGGAGTCGTTTCCACAAAACAAGTGGAGCGGCTTCGGGTCTTTTTATTTAACTTTGGAGACGAAAATGGAAATTGAAGGGTATGAGATAGACGACTTATTTGACAGCGAGAATCTGGAAAGTATTGAGCGCAAGATTGACTTTGAACGGTTGCTCTCGACATTGAGCGAGCGAGACCGGCGCATTGCGGTGCTTTATGCGTTTGGGCATACGCAGGAAGAGATTGGGGTGATTGTGGGGCTTACACACCAGCACATTAGTCGAGTTTTGGCAAATATGTGCAAAAGTACCCTTGAAACTCGATAGAGAATAGGAGCACATTAATGGTGAGAAATTGTGTTTGTGGCAAACCTATCCCACATAACCGGCAGCTGTGCGCCAGCTGCATTATTGAACATGGCAGTGATCAGACGAAATGGGCTGAATGGTTGAAGTTTTGGGTGCAGGATTATCAAAGGGAACTCGACTGTGAAAATATGCACCGTCACCTCTCGATTGATGTGAACGATGGCATTGTAGAGACAAAGCCGATATTCAAGCTCAATGGTTGTCGCACTGAAACGCACTTGTACGAGGATCGGGAAAAATATTAGCCGTTACGAAGACAGCAGGTATTCGAGCTATGGGGCTTGCCGGCGAGCCTAATCACCGGCATTGAATTATTAGTCATCGCAAAGACACTGTTCATCGAGCTATGGGGCTTGCCGGCGAGCCTTATCACCGGCAATTGATAACTGGAGAAAAAATGATTGGGAGCAAAAACAAATTCTGCAGTTCAGAAAACATCTTCACAGATGATTTCATCGAAAAAGAATTGCAATTGATTGATAAAGCTGAATCGAAGGATGTGCCAGAATTCACAACAGCCCGTGATGATGCTTTGATGTATTTTGAAGAGGCACTGAAGAGGATCAGAGCGCTTGAATATGAACTGGCAGAGATGAATAAGCTTTGTATAACCATTGTGAAGAATTTTTTGCACGGAGGCTAACTAATGGATTTTGACGTAACGGTATTAGGCATTGTGATCGGCTTTATGGTACTCGCGAACCGTTTGGTTGCCGCGCTTATCACGCCGGTGTTTGACAAGTACGGCTGGGACAAGTTCTGGCTGATGTTCGTGAGTTGGGCTATCGCAGGCGTGCTTGTTTGGCTTGCTGACATCAACCTATTCGCGGCTTACTTCCCCTCCGAGTTAGTAGGCAAGATTCTGACCGCGATTGTGGCAGGTGGCGGCGCAAATTTGCTTCACGATCTGTCCCAAACATCTTCAATCAGCATATTCAAGTTATCCGCTGAAGACGATGACGAAGAGGCTGCCGGATGACGGGCGGCGAGTTCGTCCTTGCGATAGTCACGTCAATTCTCGGAGGAAAGTAATGGAGTGGATGCCAGTTTTATCAAAGGTTTTAGAAGCGATTTTGATCGCGATTTTGCCGCCACTTGTGGCATTTCTTGTCAGTGTCGGGCTGGCTTATGCGAAGCGAGTTTGGGGCGACCTGAAGCAGCGTTACCCAACCGTGACCGAGTTGATCGAAGAAGCTGCGGTGTTTGCAGTGCAGGCTGCAGAACAAGCCGGCGCTGGAAAGCTGATCGAGGATAAGAAAAAATACGCGATTCAAATTGCCGAAGCGTGGCTTGCAGCAAATCACATTACTACAGATTTACATTTGATTGACGCTGCGATTGAAAAAGCCGTGCTGGAGCTGTTCAATAGCGATGAAGTGCTGGAGCCACTTGGCTTTAAGGAAACTTCCGGATGACGGGGGCGGAAGTTATCCCCCAGATTGCCTGGGAACAGGCCGTCTACGTTAGTTTATTTATCGTGCTGATTGTTGTTCTGATCAACTGGTTTAGTAAGCAAAGCGACAAGTGGCAGCAGTTTATCGAGGCATCCAACGAAAAATGGCGTGCGTTCAGCGAGAAACAGCGCAATGAAAACAATTACGCGATGGGCGACGTGAACGAGAGCCTATCGAATCTGACACGGACAACCGGTGATCTGGCTCGCTCGGTTGAAGAGATGCGCTCGGATATTAACGCTCACGATCAGCAAGCGAAAGAGATTCTTGCGCTCGTGTCGAAGCCGCAGCCGAAGCCACGTGCGAAGAAGACGGTTGCGAATGACGGTCAATAATTCCGGCGGGCGTGAATGCTTGTGGACTTACGAGCGGATGTTGCGGATGACGAGGGTCGTTTGGCAGAGACAGTAGCAGTCGAGTTTGAAGCAGAGATGCGGCAAGTCAAGTCAATGGCAGACGGCACGTACAACCTTGTGCTGAATGTGCCGGAGTATTGCTTGCCACAGGTTCAAACGATGATGGGCTGGTTGAAAAGCCTTATTCGCGTTGTTATGGCTGAAGAGCAATAGTTCATAAGTGCAGGACTAAAAAAGAGTGGCAAAGACCGAGAAGTTCACACCCGACGAAATTATTCAGGCTATTGAAAAGTCTGAATATGGTACGCCGTCTGAAATTGCTGACGCGCTGGGATGTTCGGATCGAACTATTTACAAATACATCGAACGCTATGAAACAGTAAAGAGCGCAATCGGTTTGCGAAAAGAACGCCAAAAAGATTATGTCGTAGGCAAACTGTTTTCTGAAATCAAAAAAGGCAATATCACTGCAATTATTTTCTACCTGAAAACGCAAGCCAAAGACAGGGGCTACGTTGAGCGGCAGGAAGTGACGGGGGCGGATTCAAGTCCGATCGAGTTGATTGTCAAGTATGCAGACAAAAAGCCAAGTGGCGAGTAGGCAATATGTGCTTACGCTGCCAAACCCTCATTCGGCGCAATTGGAGTTCATTGACTCGCCGGCAAAGCGCAAGATTATCCGCGCTGGCAGGCGTGGCGGTAAGACGGTTGGAATGGCGATCTATGCCGTCAAGAAGTTTCTGGATGGACGGCGCGTTCTCTACGCCGCACCAACAGCCGACCAGCTTGGTAGGTTTTGGGTTGAAGTAACACGCGCTTTGATGCCGGCAATTGATGCAGGCGTACTTTACAAAAATGAAACGGATCACATTATCGAGCGGACTGGCACGGAACAAAGGATCAGGGCAAAGACAGCATACAACGCGGACACGTTGCGCGGCGATTATGCGGACTTGCTCATTCTGGACGAGTTCCAGCTTATGAGCGAGGACACTTGGAACGCGGTAGGCGCGCCTATGCTTCTGGATAACAACGGCGATGCGGTATTTATTTACACGCCGCCGTCATTGCACTCACGATCTGCAAGCAAGGCAAACGACCCTCAACACGCCGCCAAGATGTTCAAGCGCGCGGCGGCTGACACGTCTGGCAGGTGGTCAACCTTTACATTCTCCAGCCATGAGAATCCGTATTTGAGCAAGGTTGCGCTGGAAGAAATAACCAGCGACATGACCGCGCTTGCGTACCGTCAAGAAATTCTGGCGGATGATGTGGACGAAGTACCAGGAGCGTTATGGTCACGCGTTCGAATTGACGAAAGCAGGGTGACCAACTTTCCCGATCTTACCCGCGTGGTTATTGGCGTTGACCCTACTGCAAGCGCAGGCGGGGACGAGGCCGGCATTGTGACTTGTGGAATGAGCGGATCTGACTATTACACATTGTCGGACGATAGCCGGCAAGGCACGCCGCAAGAGTGGGCAAGCGCGGCGGTTGCGGCTTACCACAGGCATAAGGCGGACTGCATCGTGGCGGAAAAGAACAACGGCGGCGATATGGTCGAAGCGGTCATCAAGCAAGTTGACCCGAATGTGAACGTTAAGTTAGTTTGGGCATCACGCGGCAAGGTGACACGCGCAGAACCAATCGCGGCAATTGCAGAACAAGGGCGCGACCACCACGTTGGATATTTTCCGCAATTGGAAGACGAATTGTGCATGTGGCTACCAGGCGAGGCAAGCCCGAACCGGCTGGACGCGAAGGTGTGGGCATTGACGGAATTATCAGGCGGATCACAGGTAAGCGTAATCAAGAATCCGTTTTATGAATATTAAAAGCGAGGCGTTATGGGCGTAATGGACAATTTCAGAAACTGGCTGCTTGAACCGCTACTTGGACGTGAGGCTGTGGAGCGTGCAAGCGCTTCTACGCTCAAGCGGGAATACAGGCGTGGGCAGCACAAAGCACCCATCAAGAGCGCGGACGATGCCATCATTGTCAACTTCATTGGCTTACTGGTGGACAGGTCGGTTGCCAATTTGTTCGGCAAAGAGCCGGAGTTTGACCTTCCAGGTGAAAGCGATTCACTTCAGCAAATTTACATTGACGAGGTATGGCGTACCAACCGCAAGATGCACCTGCTCAAGCAATCGGCTGTGTACGGTGCTGAATCAGGCACGTGCTATGTCAAGATACTGCCAGATGCTGCTGTCACAAAAGAGGGCAAACTAATACCACGACTGGTTGTGTTGGATCCTGCAACCGTCACAATGGACGCGTTACCAGAGGACATTGACACGATCTATCGCTACACCATCGCGTACACGCTTATTGACCCTGTTACCAACAAGGAAAAGGGATTCCGACAAGTCACCGAGCACGACATTGAGAGCGGTTACTGGAATATCACCGACTACGAATCTATCAACGGTGCAAAGTGGACGGTAACGAATGAACAGGTGTGGGAATGGGACTTCGCGCCGATCGTGCATTGGCACAACCTGCCGGATGTGGGGAGCGTGTACGGGCGACCGGACATTACCGCAGACCTGATTGACTTGCAGGACAAGATCAACTTCGTATCCAGCAACACCGCGAAGATCATCAAATATCACGCCTATCCCAAAACGTGGGCGCGTGGATTCCAGAACTCCGGCAAGATCGCGTGGGGTGTTGACGAGATGATCACAACATCCGATTCCAACGCGCTCATTCAGAACCTCGAAATGCAGTCTGATTTGAGTTCGTCATTGAGTTTCATCCGCTACTTGCGACAAGCCTTGTTTGACGTGAGCAGAGCGGTTGACATTGACTCAATGGCTGACAAGTTAGGCAGTTTAACGAACTTTGGCTTGCGGGTGTTGTATCAGGACGCCTTGAGCAAGCTCGAAGAGAAACGCGGCTTATATGGCGAGGGCATTATCGAGATCAACCACCGATTGTTGGAACTTGCGGGTGCGCCTGACAAGGACGGCGGCGAGGTAGTATGGCCGGACGTTATGCCTGAGAATGAGAGCGAACTGTCACAGGCGATCAAGACCGACTTGGAACTTGGATTAGTCAGCAAGCAGACAGCAGCAGGCAAGCGCGGCTACACGTGGGCGGATGAAGAAGAGCGGATGACCGGCGAGAAGGCGGCTAACGACAACATCGGTGCCGCGTTGTTACGAGCGTTTGGGCAAGGGGAATAAATGGCAGGAATGAGACAATGCCCGGTTTGTGGCAAAGACTTTTACGATGCGTCACCAAATAACACGAAAAGGACTTGCAGTAATAAATGCCGATACGCTTGGAATTATCGAGACCCTGAAAAAAGCTTTGATCGTAAATTCAAAATGCGATTGCAGGTACTGAAACGCGAATATCACATTGTTTACGACACAGAAACAGTTGAGCGCATAAAGGTAGATGTAAAGACTGGCAAATGTATGACTTGCGGACGCGAACGCGCGGCAGATGAAAAAGATTTTCACATAGACCACGATCATATAACCGGAGCGTACAGGGGACTTTTATGCCCACGATGTAACACGTCTCTTGGGTATGCGAATGAAGATCCCACTCTGTTAGCTTCTTGGATTGTTTACTTGATGAAAAACAATGCACGGGGAATAGATTGGTCTGTGTTAGGGCGATACAGTATGCCAACTGATTTTTATGAAACGGTTTATGGAGCTGAATGAAAGACGAACATTGTTGTGAAAAGTGCGCGCAAAATCAAGAGGACGAACTTGAAAAGATAATCTCTTGCAAGTTGCTAACACCTAACGAAAAGGCCAGCATCATCGAAGCAAGGCGTATTACGAAACTTGCCGATGATTTTGCCCGCAAGTATGTCATGAGGAGTAACTAACTAATGCCAACAGCAATTGACATCGCGATTGCGTTCAAGGCGGCGATTGACCGGCAAGACGCGGCGGCTCTCACAAGGCTTGCGAAGACGTACAACGGACTTTACAAGCGGTTATTGCCGAAGATGGATTCGCTTGTGCTGGCAATGAGCAAACTTGATAAGCCAACGAACGGACAGATCCACCGGCTTGCGCAATACAAGTCATTGATGAGTTCGGTTGAAGACGAGTTGAAAAAGTACGCGGCTTATACCGAGTTAGAGATACGGGCGGAAACCAGGGCGGCTGCCGATCTTGCGGTGAAACAATCACAGGCGTATATGGCTCAATTCGGGCTGTCAATGGCGCAAAGCGTACCAACCGATGCCTTGATTAATATGCTGGGATTCCTAAGTGAGGATAGCCCGTTATGGAAACGGTTGAGTATGTATAGCGCGGAGCATACGGCAAGGCTCGCAGACGCGCTCACAGAGGGAATTGCATTTGGATACAACCCGACTAAGGTTGCTAAAACGTTTGAGCGGATTATGGGCGGTGGTTTGACAGATGCAATGCGAATGACACGGACCTCGATGCTCTACGCTCACAGGGAGGCAAGCAGGGCACAGTACATAGCGAACGCGGACATTATTGACGGGTGGACATGGTGGAGTTCGAGGGATGCCAGTACTTGTTTGGCTTGCCTATCACAGCACGGCAAGGTGTTTCCGTTGAGCGAGCGAATGAGCGGACATTACAACTGCCGGTGCACTTCACTGCCGCATATAACCAGGTGGAGTGAGGCCAATCAATCAGGCGAAGACTGGTTCAAAGAGCAACCAGAAGCGATGCAGAAACAGATGATGGGGGCGCAAACGTGGGATGCCTGGCAAGGTGGGGCGTTCAAGTTTGACGAGTTTGCGACCCACAAACACGATGACATATACGGCGACATGTTGAGCAAAAAGCCGTTATGGGAATTATTGGGCGCAGAGCCGCCATATACAAAATAATTGAGCCGCGAGAGCGGAAACTACGGAGGATTAAATGCCAAAAAACGAAGACCCTAAAAGCGAGATGCTTGACGCAGAGGCACAGGTTGCCGATGTAGCGGTTGACGAAAAACAGCCTGAGACTTTTGACGAACAACGCGCAATGGAGCTCATTCGCAAACAGCGTGAAGAGTTGAAACAGGCGAAAAAGGAAGCGGCTGAACTGGAACGCTATCGCAAAGCGGAAGAGGCTCGCAAACAAGCGGAGATGTCAGAGACAGAACGCTTGAAGGCAGAACTTGACCAAATGCGAGGTGAATTGAAGGTGAAAGCCGTGCGCACAATGCAAATTGAGGTGGCGGCAAAACTGGGATTACCAACCGCATTATCTGACAGGCTTCATGGCGAGACGCTGGAAGAGATGGAAGAGGATGCAAAGGCAATTTTGGAACTGCTGCCCAAACAAAAAGCCGCACCGAATGCAGGCGCAACCAACCCGGGTGAGCAAGCCTCGAAAGAGGAAACGCGTGCACAAAAGCTAACGCGGCTAACCGGTGGTGAAGTTGACATCTGGAAGGGCGGCGGAATCAACTGGGGTCCAGACAACCCCTTGTAAGGAGTAATACATTATGCCCGCATCAACTTATGATGACATCAAAACTTTGGTCGCAAACGTTTACGAACTTGCGCTGTTTACCGCGCAGGAAGGCAACGTACTCGCACCGTTAGTCACAACTTTCGGCGACTATCAGGGTCTTGCACCCCGCGTCTACGGCGAATACAGCGGCGGCACTTTTAGTTCAATCGCTGGCACTGTGGATATGACCGCTTCAACCTTCAGCGCGACCGCTGGGGGCACAATCACGCCTTCAACCTATGGGCAGCAAATCTCGTTGACCATGAACCGCATCAAGAGCGATCCTGCCGGCGCACAACGTGACGCAGGTCGTTATCTTGGTGAAACCGCTGCCGCCCACATTGACACCAACCTTGCTGGCACTTTTTCCGGCTTGACCGGCGGCACCGTTGGCACTGCTGGCGGCACATTGACTTGGGCAAACATCTTCAACGCACAAGCTATTATGCGCGGGAACAAAATCTACGGTCGTTACTCGGTCGCGCTCCACCCGATGCAATGGTATTACCTGACCAGTGCGTCAACTGGCGTGCCTACTCTCATGCAGAGCGAGGATCTGAAGAACCGCTTTATGAGCGGGTTTTACCAGGCGTCGCTTGACAACATGGACTTCTTCGTTGACGCGAACATCGCAGCTGGTACTGCATCAATTGGTGCAATGTTCAGCAAGGAAGCCCTTGCCCTTGACATTCGTCAGGGGTTCACCATCAACCCGCAATGGGATGCCTCATACGCCGGTGTCGGCGCATGGGAGCTCAACGCTTCAATGGTCTACGGCTTCGGCGTATATCGCCCGACCTACGGCGTACAGCTCAAGGGTAAAGCAACCTAAAAATTGACTTGATGGGCAAGGATAGAGCGTATACCTCGACAAACGGCATGCTCCACCGCTTCCTTGCCCTACTGGAGCGCAAGCTGGAGGCTTGAAAAAGACATGAGAATCAACTGGTTTAGCAATTCACCGGCAGCCTGCACTGGGTATGGTTGCCAAACAAAAACATTCACACCGCGTCTGGCGAAGTTATTGGACGGCGGTATCTCGATTACAGCATTCTACGGCGTACAAAGCGGTGTACTGAATATCAACGGTATCAAAGTTTATCCGAGTTTCAAACACCCTTATGGGCAAGATGTTATCGGTGCGCATGCTGTTTGGGATCAGGCGGACGCGGTGATTACTTTGCTGGACATTTGGGTGGTGCAGTCTGAAAACATTCCGATGCCCTGGTTCCCCTGGTATCCGATTGATCACGAGCCGATGCCGGACAACGTACTCGCATCGGCTCGCAAGGCGACCAAAGGGATTGTAATGAGCAAGTTTGGTAAGCGCATGGCAGAGCAAGCAGGACTTGACGTTTGGTATGTACCTCACGGCGTGGATACAAAAATATTCAAACCGGTGGATAGAGTAGAAGCACGTGAGCACGTTGGCTGGGATCAGGACAAATTCATTGTCGGCATGGTCGCAGCGAATAAAGGAAACCCGTCACGCAAGGCGTTCTATGAGCAAATAGCCGCCTTTGCTGCCTTGCACGCCGCCCACCCTGACACGATGCTTTATTTGCACACCGATGATGGTACTCACGGCGGTGATGTTGTGAACCTCATCAAGTTTATCAACCGAATGGGATTGAAGATCGGTGAAGACGTAAAGATATGCGACCAATATATGTACGGGTTAGGCTTTCCTGACGAGTACATGGTTGACATATACAACGGGATGGATGTACTCACAAACGTTGCGCTGGGTGAAGGATTTGGCATTCCGATTCTCGAAGCGCAAGCCTGCGGAACGCCGGTGATTGTTGGCGACTGGACTTCGATGAGCGAGTTGTGTTTTGCGGGCTGGAAGGTGCTAAAAGAAGAAGCGCTGCCGGTCTATCACGACTTCTTTGACGCGTTCCAATGGCAGGCGACCACAGCGGCAATCTACGACCGCATGGAACAAGCCTATGCAGCGAAGGGCGATTATGAGTTGCGCAATCAGGCAAGACGCGGCGCACTGCCATACGATGCCGATGATGTTACCAGACAGTACTGGAAGCCGGTATTGAAAGAGATGGAACAGATTATCAAGGCTGGCAATCCTATTAGTTTTGAAGACGCGGTAAAAGCGTGAGCACACTGCATTTAGGCTGTGGTATCAGACCGCTCGAAGGCGCAATCAATCACGACCTCGAAAAACACTCTGATTTTGTGGATGTAGTTTGGGATTTAGACGTTACGCCCTGGCCGTGGCAGGACGAGGAATTTGACAAGATTATCGCGTTAGATGTGCTTGAGCACCTGAAGCGGGAAGTCTACGAATGGCTTGACGAATGCTGGCGGATATTGAAGCCAGGAGGACTACTCGTTATGCGCTTGCCCGCTTGGGATCACGAATGCGGGCATAGAGACCCAACACACCGGATGTTCTTCCACCCTGAAACGTTTGCTTACTGGGATAAACGTACTGAATGGCACAAAAACTATGGCTGGTATTACTACCGCAAAAGCAACAAATGGTGGGTGACTGAAACGGTTGAGCGGCGGGATGCCGGCGCAAACTGGTTCTACGTCTTGCGAAAAGAGGCGGAGGAATAAAAAATGGCACGAGCAGGAATGCAAACATTGATTGACACGGTGCGGGGGTACGCCAACGCCGCGACGGATGAGTGGACGGTCACAACCGATTCCAGCCTGGTTGAGTATTGGAGCGATGAAGAAATCCAGCGCGTGTTGGACCGGCACAAGACCGAGTACATTCACGAGCCGCTTGAACCGATCACCTCTTATTCGTCAGGCAGCGCGGTCATGTTGCGTTATAGCACCGGCGTTCACAATCTCGAAGGTGGAACGGAATTCAAGGTCGAAGACGTGAGCGGTACTGTGACACCCGCCTCGGTTGATTATGCGCGTGGCATTGTGACATTCTCGACCGACCAAAGCGGGAAATCCTACTGGTGGAGCGGGTATGAATATGACTTGCACGCCGCCGCTGCTGACATATGGCGGATGAAAGCGTCTCACGTGGCAGGGCTGGTTGACTTCTCGACAGACGGGCACTCGATTAAGCGAAGTCAACAGGCGCAGCAATATCTGAATATGGCGCAATACTACCAACAGAGATCAACGACTGAGAGTGTCCAAACCGCGCGGATTGTGAGAGATGACCTATGAGCATTGGCTTGACCGTCAAAGAGTTGGCTCAAATGCGAGAGGATATCGAAGACTTGATGCCCAGTGTTTGTGACATTTTGAGCGTGGCTTACACCTCGGACGGCGAAGGTGGAATGAGCGAGGCGTGGGGTACGGCAATTGCGGATGTGAAGTGCCGGCTCGACTATCGTTCCGGCTCTGAAAAAGTGACAGGCGGCGCGGTGCAATCGTATAGCAAGGCCGTGTTGAGTCTGCCTTATGGCACAGCAATCACAACCAGCCATCGGGTCAAGATTGACAGCGCGGTTTGGTCTGTGAAAAGCGTGAACGAAAAGCAGAGTTGGGATGCCGTGAGACGGGCTGAATTGGAGCGTGTGCGATGAGCATAAGCGTGAGCGTGGATACAACAAAGATAAATGAATTGCTTGCTACGATTCCAGGGAATAAGAACAAGGCAGTAAGAGAAGCGGCGAATTATATCTTGGGCGAAGCTCGGACACTTGCGCCAGTTCGTACTGGTTACTTGAAAAGCAATAGCGAAGTAGAGGGTGAAGGCGGTAACTCGCTAATCAAGTTCAACGCTGAATATGCCGCTTACGTAGAGTTGGGCACTCGGAAAATGGCGGCTCAACCGTTCCTAACACCGGCAGTTGATAGAGGTGGGGAGCGATTGACCGCATTACTGGCAGAAGGGCTGTTCAAATGACATCACCTTACAACGAACTCAATGCAGCAATTTACACGCAATTATCAGGCGGTACGGTGCTCACAAACGCGCTGGGTGGCACCTGTATCTATCACGGCGTTGCGCCTGAAGGGGCTGCCTTACCTTACGTTGTTTGGAGTTATGCCGCTGGAGGTGCTGACAACTTCACACCGCGAGAAAGCGTGCAACACGTAATTTATGTCAGAGCTTATGCCGATGATGCAAAAGAAGCGGCAACAATTGACGGGCATATCAACAACCTGCTCAATGGGACATTATCCGTGACCAACTGGAACAACTTTTGGCTGGCACGTGAAGAAGATTTTTTACTGCCAGAAATTGACGAGGCAGGAAAACATACGTGGGCTTGCGGTGCTTATTACCGCGTGCGCATGGACAAATCATAAAAGTCATAGGAGAAAACAATGGCTGAAATTACTGGAAAAAACTTAGTAGCACAATGGGTTAGCGGCGGTGGAACAATCTTACTCAATGCAGATTTCCGCACGCTCTCAATCAATCCGAACATTGACCTTGCGGAAACTACTGCCGGTGCCGATGCTGACAAGACCTACATCGCCACAATCAAGGATGCCACAATCGAATGGTCTGGCTTGTACCAGTCAAAGGGCACGGCTCTAATGAACGCGCTTGAAGCAGGCACGGGCGGCACGTTGATTATCTATCCTGAAGGTACTGCAACCGGCTATCCGAAAGAAACCTACCCTGCAATCGCAATGGGCGCAAAGATGAACCTGCCTTATGCAGACGTAGTTGAAATCAGTTGTACGTTCCAGAAGAACGGCGCAAAGACGGTGGCGTAACGATGGTTGAACTTAGTAACGGAGCAAAGATTGAGTACGACTGGAGCGCTATCACCCAAAAGGAATGGCGGGTATTGATCGATAAGGAAACCGACGAGGACACCAACGACATTATCGTTGGCAAGCTGGTTGGAATGACCGCCGATGAGCTCTCCGATCTGAGCCCGATTGACTATCGCAAGATCGCAGTCGGTATTTGGGAATCATTCAAGGAAGCCAGCGATTTAGACAACTCAAAAAACTAAGCGGGCGCGTCTACATGGCGGTTGTCAAGAAACAAGGGATGCCCTGGGAGTTCTGGCGATGGGAACTTGTGAAAGAGACTGGGTGGACGTTGGAATATGTAGACGCGCTCTCAGTTGCCGATATGAATGAGTGGCTGCAAGTGAGAGACGGATTGGGGAAAGCGAAAAGGACATTGGTGAAATAAATGGCGATGCAGGTAGCAAGTCTTTTCGCAAGTATTGGTGCTGAAACTTCCGGGCTTGAGAAGGGGTTAAGTAATGCGGAATCCTCAATTCAGAAAACCGCGAAAAGCATCAATAAGTTCGGCGATGGATTCGATAATTCACTGAAGGGAATGGGGCAAGGCGCGGTTGCATTCGGGCAAGACTGGTTAAAAACGATGGGAGCAATCGGCACGGCGGCTGCTCCAGCTATAGCGACAGTGGTCGCATTAAAAAAAGTGCTTGACTTTTCTCACGAAGGCGCACAACTTCAGCGTCTTGAAGACACCTCATATTCATTAGCAAAATCAATGGGCATGGATATGAATAACATTATGAATTCTGTCCGATCTGCTTCCCTCGGCATGGTGTCTGATTCTGACATAATGCAGTCGTCAGCGCGTGCAATGATGTTAGGCGTAGGGAACAGCGCTGAACAAATTGCTCAATTGATGGAGGTCGCGGCTATGCGCGGCAGGGCGATGGGGATTTCAACCACGCAAGCCTTCAACGACATCATTACTGGTATCGGGCGAATGAGTCCGTTGATTCTTGATAACCTCGGTATTGTCACTGGCGGTCAAAAAACATTTGATGATTATGCAAGAAGTATCGGGAAAGTCACCGATGCTTTGACGGATGCCGAAAGAAAACAAGCCTTGATCAATAAGGCAATTGAGGGCACTGCACCTCTTTTGGAAGCAGAAGGCGGATTGGCGAGAGATGTCGCAGGCAATTGGGAGTATGCGACCGCTCAAATCAAGACTTACATCGACACACTAAAAAAAGCGATGGCGCTTGAGCGAGGCGGCGAAGGCGGGTTTGACTATGCTAACGGGATGCCAGTTGGGAAAACTGGCGGGATGGGTTACATAGAGGGTATCGGTCTTGCCTTCGAGCGGGCGAACATTGATAAACAAAACAAGGATTTGATAGCCCTCGCGGTAAGCATCGGGCTCGTCTCAGAAGCCGAACAGACCTGGGCTAACATGCCGATTATTGGAACGCGAGATGAACGTGCAAGTTGGGTCGCATCACTGATGCCTGCGCTGAATGAATACAACCGGCTTGTTACTGAAACCGGAATGTCATCTACCAAAGCAGCGGAGCAAGTGAAATTTCTTTACGAAACCTATGGTACAGGTGCATTTATTAGCAACGCTGACGAATGGGCTGCTGCAAATGACCGTGTTTGGATGTCTATGGACTCTACTACACAATCTACAAATCAGATGTCAGAGGCTGCGCTCGCTTACCAAATAAGGTTGAGGCAATGGCGCATTGAATTAGCGGAAACCGCGCAAGTCTTGCGCGAAGATCTTGCAGATGCTTACACAACGGTCGCGCAAGCAGAGCAAGAATGGAGGCTCGGCGTTAGCGGTGATCTAAAAGGCAGACTGGACGAAGAGTGGGAAAGCGGAAAAATAGGCATCGATAAGTACAAGTCATCGTTGGATATACTCGACAAAACGTATGGCACGAATTATGTCATGCAGTTTGAAATGAAAATGGAGCTTGACGACCTGTTCAAGACATTGCTTGAAAATCCAGAAGAGTTTGCAGAAAAAGCGAAAGCATTTGAAGACGTGTTTATGCCGTTAGATTCGTCTGTTCAAAATGCGATGGCAGCCGTTGGCAACCTTCAAAAGCAATTGTCAGCATTGGAACGTACCTACAACGCAAAAATAAATATTGTCATTGCGACCTACGGGGCGGGTGTCGGCGGCAACTTAGGCGACTTGGGCGGTGACTTAGGTGGTTTAGGCGGAAGTGAAGGCGGAGACAGTGTAACACCAGGATTGAATGCAATGGGCGGGTACGAGTTAGCAGGTCAACCTTACATTGTTGGTGAAGCAGGCCCAGAGTTGTTTATCCCTGACGTGAACGGAAGGGTATATAGCAACGCGTCAAGCAGCGCGATGTTAGGCGGTGATAACAGCGATCTGCTCGCGGCATTAGGCAAACTACCGAGCGCGTCTGATATTGCAATGGCAGTCAGAGACGCTTTGTTGATGGTGGGCGCGTGAAATTCGACAGCATAGCGTGTGAATTCAGGCTTCAGGACGCGTGGGTTGATCTGAACCAATACCGGCTTCAGGCAGCGGGCATAAACGCGTCAACGGGCATTCGCAGCAGCAGACCGATCGACCGGGTGGCTTCAACGGGTCAACTGACGCTTGTACTGCACAACGTCAATAATCTGTTCACTCCGGGTCACGTCAACTGTATGCCTGGATTCCAGTCGGGAATGCGGTTCAGACTTGCGTTTACCTACGAGGGGCGAAGAATGACCCGTTTTTACGGCATTGTACCGCCTGATGGCATTGAGATAGGCACAACGCAGTTCATGACGGTGACAAGGGTCAAAGTGCTCGATTATATGGAGCAGTTTGCGGTGCATCAACTTAACCTGCCAGCCTACACAACCAACAAACGGTTGGAGCAGGTGGTTGCCTTGATCCTTGCCAATATGCCGGTCAAACCGCTCTCAGTTTCGTATGGCACGGGCAAGTCAACGTTTGCAAGTGTGTTTGATACCTTGCGGGATAAGACCCGCGCAATGCAGGAAGTCAGTAAGGCGACACTGTCCGAGTTGGGTTACGTCTACCTGAAACAGACCAATGACTGTGATGAGGTGCTGACAGTCGAGAATAGGGGGCAGCGAAGCGGTAAAACGTTGGCAAAAGTCAACGTACGGACTACAACAGTGACAGACACCCGTATAACGCAAGCCGGCGATGTCCGAATTACAGAAGACGGCGACACTCGCGTTCTGCAGCCTGAGTTTACAACGGTTGATGCCGTGTTCAATAACAACTTCCGCTCGGTTGTTGTAAAGCATGCGGAGGCTTATTACAACCAGGTTGACACGAAAGCTTATCCGCGCAAGATAGACACAAGTAATGTGATTCTGTTTTCGCTCGAACGCGCATTAGAGGTCGGAGCGAATCAGACTGTCACCATGAAGGGGCGATTCAGAGATCCGAACCAGGAAGCGCAAACAGTGGCGGCTCTATCCACTGTTACGCCGGTTGCCGGCACAGACTACATCTTCAATGCGGCGGAGGATGGGTCGGGTGCAAATATCACGGCTGATCTGCAAGTGACGGCGGTCTATGGCGCAAATGGTGTAGATTACACGCTCACAAACAAAGGCTCAATAACCGGCTATGTCACGCAGTTGCTGGCACGGGGCAAAGGCGTTTATATCTATCGCCCCGTCGAAAAAACGACAGAGGATTCAGCACTGGTTGCCACTGATGGGGCACGAACGCTCAACCTCGACTTGTTATATCAGGATAACACCCTTCAAACGGTTGACATCGGTTCGGCGCTACTCGCAAAGCATAAGCAGAAATACACGACCGTTCAGAGCATAACGCTTGTTGCCAACAGAGATGATACCTCCTATCCGAACGCTTATAGAGGTTACTACAAAGACTTTCTGCTCAATGCGTTCCTGGATCTGAACATCGGTGACAAGATAAAAATCATCGTACCGAGCGCGGGCATTGATCAGGATTATTTTATCCAGTCGATCGATTTTTCAGTCACGTCTGGCGACATCGTCACTTATTCATACGGGCTACAGAATTCGATGTACGAAACATACGACGCCTGGATTCTTGGTGACGCGACCTACGGCGTGCTGGATACCACCACGATCTTGGGTTATTAGGAGACAACTATGACATATACAACACCACGAACGTGGGTAACAGGCGAAACCGTCACAGCGGCAATGATGAACGCACAAGTCAGTGGGAATGTGGCTCACATTTATGAACTGGCACGAACAAGAACCATCACGATTGAAGCAGTGGGCGTTGAAGAACCAACCTATAAAGGGACGGTACACAGATATGTTATTCCAAGCGCATTTAATGGCGGAGTCATCACAGCGGCTGACATGGCAATAGCAACCGCAGGCACGGCGGGAACGGTCATCATGCAGTTGGAACGGGACAGGGGCGGCACGGTACGCAAACTGCTATCAACCACAGTAGTTGTTGACCCTACCGAGCGGACATCTTACACCGGTCGAAGCGGTGTTATTGACACGACCTATGCCACGCTTGCGACAGGTGACTGGCTAAACGTTGTGCTTACTGATCACGGCGGGGGAACGGTGAGTGCAAACGGCGGGCAAAAGGGATTGTACGCAATTGTGACAGTGAGTATCACCTAATGATAGTCAACACATCTAACGTTGATTTTGTGATCACACCTGCCTTCACATTGCCGACTGGTACACACCGATATGTGCTGTTTATGATCGGTGATATGGGCAACGCGAGTTCTTACTTTCCGAACTCCGTAGACATTGCAGGCACAGCGGCAACGATGATCACAAAAACAGAGCCAACCGCAGAAGCGGCTCAAATTTGGGGAGCGAACATTCCTGACAGCGTAGCGGCTGGCTCTTACACGATCACGTTTGACGGCACAAGTTTTCAGCGTTTTCATATCGCCGTATTTACCGGCGTAAGCAGTGATCCAGTTGTTGACTCGGATTCATTCCGCAACGGGAATTCAGACAGTGATGGTGATAGTTTGACGGTTGATTGTGTCGGCGGGGGCTGGGTGCACGACATTGTTTGGGCAGGCGCAGCGAAAACCAACGATGGGGCGCAAACCGGTATTTACAACGTCACTGGCAGAGCTGGTATCAGTTACAAAAGCGGGCTGGCTCACGGCACTACCTCGATGAGTTGGACGTGGACGGACTCCCGCTCCGCTCACGCGGTTGTATCACTCAGGCCGTTCCGTGCTACTGCCGGCGGCGTAGTTATTTTTTAGGAGAGCACTGTGGCAGACAAAAAGATTACTGGCTTGACAGAATTGACCGCACCTGCGGATAACGATTATTCAGAAATTGTGGATACCAGCACCGGCGCAAGCATGAAAGTATCAAGAGCGAATTTATCCGGCTGGCATTTTCTCACCACTCCCCTCATCTCGACCAGTTGGGATGGCGATAGCTTCAGCACGACCGCAAAGACGAAGATTGACCTGTCAAGCGTGTTTGGTGCGCCGGCTGGTATCAAGGCGGCACTATTTAATGTGGCGCTCAGAGATAGCGGTAGTGCGGCGAATGAATGTCTAATATCCCTCTCTCCAAGTTCAGGCGCTGGTGGCTTATCAGCGAGATGCAGTGGTATTGCCAATGACAAGTTTGTCAATGCCTGCTTGATCGTCCCTTGCGACGCAAACGGCGACGTCTATTACGACATCGCCGCAAGCGGCACGGGTACGATGGACGTTTATCTGCAGATTTATGGTTACTGGCTATGACACTCCCCTTTGGCATTGACATAAGCAAACATCAAGGCACAAACGACTTCGCGAAAATGCGAGCAAATACGTCTTTTGTGTTCGTCAAAGCGACCGAGTCTTGGGGCTACACAGACCCAAAGTTCTACGCAAACTGGCAGGGTTTGGTCGGTCACAATAGGGGCGCATACTGCTACGTCTGGCTATCAGACGACCCTCTCCGACAGGCTAACCACCTTATTGATATTGTCACGCAAGCAGGCGTTGACTGGAAGTATGATCGGCTCGTGCTTGACCTCGAAAAGAGCGGACACGGGCTATCAAAAGCAGAAGTTTCAAGACGGGTACTCGTGATGATGGAGCGGATAAAAGAAATCACGGGGCGTTATCCGATTCTTTACTCTCGCAAGTACTGGGTTCAGGACAATATGCTTATCAACGACCCACGCCTTATAAACGCCGACTGGTGGTTAGCATACTATCGAACCGCGTTACCATATCCGCTTTACACTCCCGAAATGCCGTCACCTCCGTTGATGCCTAACGGTGTGAGTAAGTGGCTGATTCATCAAACTTGTGAGCGGGGCAAGGGCAGGGAAGTCGGCGTTGGATCGTACTACGTTGATCAAGACAGGTTCAACGGAACACGGGCTGAATTGAACAGCTTCTTTGGGCGTGGTACATATGTTTATCTTCCAATCGTCACTACTCCAAAGCCAGTTGAAGACGACTGGACTGGACTACTGAGAGTGAAGTTGTGGTCACAGCACGACCCGCGTTGGGGCGGCGACCGCATGGGTGAATCCTACTGGAGGCTCACAGAAAAAGGCTGCCTGGTTACCAGCGTGGCTATCTATCTGGATTTTCTGGGAATAGATACCGACCCAGAACAATACAACCAGTTACTTGGCATTCATGGGGGATATCAATACGTTACCGAAAATGGTATCAAATATGCGAACATGTTCTGGAGAATTCCAGGTGTGCTATTTCCTGAGATTCAAAAGGATCTCGCTGACTACACCTGGTACTGGAATGGCACTGGCTGGGAAACACAGGCACGCTCCATACTGAGTAGCAAACGCCCTGTGTTAGGTCTCGTGGATATGTACGCAGGCGGTGCGCTCAACCAGCATTGGGTATTGATCGTCGGCGAACACTCTGATAGTTGGTGGGCGGTTGATCCTGATACGGGCACGTTGATTAATCTCAGTAAGTACCAAAATAAAGTATATCGAATCGTTAGCTATCGGAGGACTAAATGATCACAGTAAAAGTGACGAATTGCACGATTGTTGAAAGCGAGATGGTTGTATCGTGCCAGACAACCAACACGGCGCACCCGAATATTACGCTTGAATTTTCAACCAAACACGGCTGCGGGCAAACGCTGGAAGGCGTGCAGAGTGAGATTGACGGCGGCGCAAAACTGTTGTGGATTGCGTACGCAAAACCGCAATGGGACGTTGTAGAGTAAGGTAGGCTATTATGGCTCATACTTGGGCTGAAATACAACCTGATGGAATTGCGGATAAGCTTTGGTATACCTCCGCAATGTCGAGCGACGGCTCAGTCATTCTGGCTGGCGTTGATGGTGGTCGGCTCTACTTATCCACCGATTCAGGCACAAACTGGTCGGAAGTACGACCTGCTGGTGATGTAGATAAGGTTTGGCGCACCTCGTCAATGTCAAGTGACGGGTCGGTAATTTTCGCTGGAGCTTACAATGGTCGGCTCTACTTATCCACTAACTCCGGCACAGACTGGTCTGAAGTACAACCTGCTGGGGGCGCGGATAAGTATTGGCGTGCCTCCTCGATGTCTTCTGACGGGTCAAAGATTATCGCTGGCGTTAGTGGTGGTCGGCTCTACTTATCCACTAACTCCGGCACAAACTGGTCGGAAGTTCAGCCTGTTGGAGACGCGGATATTGGTTGGCAAACCATCGCAATGTCGTCGGATAACGGGTCAAAGATTATCGCTGGCGTTTACGGTAGTCGGCTGTATCTCGGCACGGAAGCGACATCATCCATCATTAACCACATTATGCACTATCGAAGACTAATGAGCAGATAAGAGGTAACTTATGAGCATACTCAAACAATCAACCGCAGCGACAATCAAACTTGGGCCATTCGTGGATGACACGGACGGAAAGACCGCCGAAACCGCTCTCACAATCGGGCAAGCGGATATCCGTCTCAGTAAAAATGGCGGTGACATAGCACAGACCAACAATGCGACTGGCGCAACCCACGACGAGTTGGGCTACTATAATATCCCGCTCGACACGACCGACACGGGCACGCTTGGCAGGTTGCGCGTGTTGGTCAGCAAGGCGGGCGCATTGCCGGTGTGGCAGGACTTTGTAGTTGTGACCGCGAATGTCTACGATAGCATGTTCTCAACCGACAAGCTCGATGTGGCAGTAGTTGAAATGGCAACCGATGTTTTGACAGCCGCAAGTGTGAAAGCGGATGCGGTCACGAAGATACAGAATGGGCTGGCAACTTCCGCAGCGCTCGATACCGTTGACGCGAACGTCGATTCCATTCTCGCCGACACTGGCACGGACGGGGTGGTACTTGCATCAACTCAGGGCGCAATCACATGGGCACAGCAGAAGATTGTGGCTGATGTAGCGAATGAAGGGGCGTTAGATATAACCAATACTAATGCGGAGGGTATTGGTCAACGCAATTTGGGCACAAAAATTGGGCAAGCAAACATTGCAATCAATACTAATGCGGGCGAAAATGCAATTGGTCAGAGAAACTCAGGTACGTCAACCAACGGCAACAACACTGCTCTTGTTTACGGACAGCAGAACAAAACAACGGTAATATCAGGCGCAGCACTCGACAGTGAATCTGTTAGTGGTTTTGACTCGGCACTTGCTCTCGAAGCGACCCTCACTGCTATCAAAGGCGCTGGTTGGACAAATCAAACCCTTGTCAAGATTGTCACAGACATTTCTGCTATCTCGGCTGGCTCTGGGGCTACTCCTCAACAAATCTGGGAGTACGCAACTCGTACCATTACTGGACTTCCAACAATGCCAACCGACTGGGTAACGGCTGCAGGCTTGAAAGCTGATGCTGTTACTGAGATTCAAAGTGGGCTTGCTACGGCTGCGGCGCTTGACGCGGTAGACAACTTCATCGACACTGAAGTCGCGGCTATCCTTGCGGCGGTTGACACTGAAGTTGCGGCGATCAAAGCCAAAACCGATAACCTGCCCGCTTCCCCCGCTGCTGTTGGCTCTGCAATGACATTGACTGCTGCTTACGATAAGGCTAAGGATGATGTGCTCACGCCATTGGCAGTTGTAGACGGGATTGTAGATGCAATCAAGGTACAAACCGATAAGATACCTGCTACTCCTGCATCGGCTGGTGAGTACACAGCCAACATCGGGGCGATAAAGGCGAAAACGGATAACTTGCCGCTATCTCCTGCATCGAGCGGAGAATACACAAGCGCATTGACAGCTATTCAGAATGACTTGGACAATCCCAATCAATACAAAGCTGATGTAAGCAACTTGGCACTGCAAGCGACCTCACTGGCAATCAAAGGGCAAACGGATAAGATACCCGCCGCACCCGCTCAAACAGGTGAATACAATGCGGCACTGACTGCGATACAAGCTGATTTGGATAATCCGACTCAGTATAAGGCGGACGTGAGCGGGTTGGCAACACAGGCAAGCGTGAACGCGATTCCGACTACTCCATTGTTAGCGGCAAACTACACCGCACCTGATAATGCAAGTATTGCAACAATTAAAGCCAAAACAAACCTAATTCCGGCTAATCCCGCGGTTGCGGACGAATATGACGCGGCGCTTGCAGCAATCCAGGCTGATTTGGATAACCCCAATCAATACAAGGCGGATGTGAGTGCTCTTATGTTAGCGAGTTCATACGTAGCACCGAATAACGCTGGTATTACGGCGATAAAAGCCAAGACAGACAACCTTCCGGCGAACACAGCAACAGCGCTTGCTGCCATTCAATCTGACCTTGATAATCCTGCTCAGTATAAGGCGGACGTGTCAGGACTGGCAACTACCGCTCACGTTCAAGAAGTGGAAAACAAGATCGATGCGATTGACGTAACGGTCAACACAATCCCGACAAATCCGCTATTAGATACGGCTTACACTGCGCCTGATAATGCGGGTATTGCGGCTATCAAGACCAAGACCGACAGCCTCACTTTCACCACGCCAAACAAGGTTGACGCTTCAGCTACGGTGAATCCCACTGGTATTGCAACATCAGCGGAATTGGAGATTGTCGGCGGCAAGGTTGACGGCGTGTTGAACAAGCTCAATGTCAGCTCTGTCGAGTTTGTGACCGCGGTTGTTGGCTCGACCATAACCATACTGAGAGGCGATACTTTATCCGCTCGACTGCTTGATTTGGGTGATTTTACTCAGTATGTGAGTCTGGATTTTACCGTGAAACTAGTGAGTGGCGAACTTGACGATGCCGCGAGAATCCGCCTCCGCAAGAACGCAAGCGGAACGGGTGACGGCTTGTTACGGCTCAACGGAGCGGAGTACGCCACCGCTACAGACGGCTCGATTGTGATTGATGATTTTACCACTGGCGACATCGAGATAAAGCTCATGGCAGCGGCAACACAGGAGCTTGTTCCGGGCAACTATGTTTACGATATCCAGCTCATTACCGCAAACGAGGTGAAGACGCTAACATCGGGCGTGTGCAAGGTGACTGCGGATGTAACCAGGGCGACGGCATGACCGGCACACTATTAGTTGTACTCTCGGATACTCATATCGGTAGCAGTACCGCTGTATCGCCGCTATCCTTCACGGTCCATAACCGCTCAAGTTACGAAGCGCAGGTTATGGAAGCCAACCGCCTCCAACGCTGGCTTTACACGAACTGGGTTGACTTCTTCGAGTACGTCAAAGAGAGAAAGAAAAAGAAACGCGTTATTGTTGTGCACCTGGGTGACGTAATAGATTTTAACCATCACGGGAGTACGCAGTTAGTGCAGGAAGTCGGCGATCAGGTGAAAATGGCAGTCGAGTTGTTAGAACCTTACCGCAACCTGGCTTCCACCTTTGTCGGCATTCTTGGGACCGCCGCTCACGCCGGGCAAGACCACGCCACAGAAGTTGACTTGTACCGGCAACTCGGCGCGGATTACATTGAGCAGCAGATGACCGTTGACATTGACGGCGTGACAGTTGATTTGGCTCACCACGGCAGGATTGGCACGCGCCCCTGGACTTCCGGCGCGGCAAGTCTGGCAAGCGAGATTATGCTCGATTATGCGCAAAGTGGGATACCCTTGCCTAACTATATATTCCGTGGGCACTATCATCAGATTGATGACAGCGGTGGCAAGTTCGTCAATACGCGACTGATTCAGTGTCCGAGTTGGCAGTTGAAGACCACATTTTCAAACCGAGTCGCTGGCAATACAAGACGCTCTGACATCGGCGCGATATTGCTCAATGGCGGCAAGTTGGATCTAAGCAAGGCGCGTTACAAGGGGCAACCTGACGGGAGGAAAATAATTTGTCTATGACCGAATACGAACTACTTGAAGAACTGGCAAAGGAACTCTACCTGCCATCGCTTGACGCGGATGAAGTTACCGCCGCAATGGTTGCGGATTACACCGGAGTAAGCACCTCGCAGGCAATGCGCACCTTACGAGCCAAAGAGTCGGCTGGCTTGCTCACGTCACGAATGGTCAAGATGCCGAATAATCATCCGGCTCGTGCTTACAGGAAGGCGGCGTAACGTGCCAGTCTATACGTATCAATGCGCATCGTGCGGTCACGAGTACGAGTATTTTCAGCACTATACGGACGACCCGATCACCGTTTGCCCTGACTGCGAAACGCCGACCTTACGCAAGACTTACACGCCGACGCCCGTTCACTTCAAGGGGCACGGTTATTACGTAACCGACAAGTACGATCCGGCGAAGGCGGGATAATGACCGATGATATTCACGTTATACCAGTTTACGACTTGCACGAACATATTATTGGAGCGGAATGCCCTTGCGAGCCAACGGTAGAAGTCGAGGGCGCAATTCTGATTTACACTCACAATTCTTGGGATTGTCGTGAGGCGGTTGAGTGGGCTGAAGAGTTGTTGCACTTGCAACCTCAATAACGCCTATTTGCAGTTATAACTGAATCGGGGGTGACGGGCATCGTCGCAAAATTAGTTTAGGCAGCGATGTGGACAGAGAGTGGTTTGCGCAGACCCACACGCTGACAGTAAACAAAACGAGAGTTTTGAGCCGGTGCAATTCCGGTCTCGCTTAACAATTTTGTGAACGGCGGTTCGACTCCGCCCACCTCCACAGCCTCGTCTACCATGCGTAGAAAGAGATCTTTCACCGCTGATTAGGCGGTGAATGCATTTAAAAAAGCACCTACTGAATGCGGGTGCTTTTTGTTATACTCACAACGCAATCGCGAGACTAATTTCAATATTGGTGCACAAAACGCTTGACATCTGCTCATAATTGTGTATAATCAACACAAAAATAAGAATTACCTAAAATTAAAAGATTAATATCAGAAAAGGAGCATATGTACGATAGATCAGATTTACACCTCATCCAGCAAGATTCAGAAAATCCGCAATCCAAGATCACCTGCCCAAAATGCGAGAGTTATCTCGTGGAGAGGCAGGGCGACCCGTGGACGTACACCTGTTTGGACTGTCTGAACACGTTTTCAGTCGGTCCAATGGACGATGACGATTCAATTCCATTTTAGAGAGGAGCAACAATGAACAACACCGCGTACAAGTTGAGAAAAATTTTGGAATCTGTCGAGCGTGTGATGAAAAGATATAACCCAGAGCGAGACCTTATCCCTAACACGCCGAGCGTCACGCATTCGGACATGACTGCATTAGAGGCGGTATCGGAACTAACAAAAATTGTTATGGGATTAGTTAGTGTGGTCGAAGGACTGCAGGAACGAGCGTTGGCAGATGACAGCGGAAGTTACGACGGTTTGATACCAGACGAGGAGCAGAAATGTTAGCAGAGTTTTTCGTAGGATTCGGAATTATCTGCATCCCGATAACCCTGGGCGCACTGGCAACCGGCATTATCGAGACGATCCGAGAGCGGAGGGTGAGATGACTAACAACTATCGCGAACACTACATTTTCCAGCTCAAAAAGGAAAACCAGTCCCTGTGGGGAGAGTTGTCCGAGTTAGATCGGAACAGCCCTGAGTACAAATGCGTTAGAAAGGAGATCGAAAAAAACGACACTGAAATATCCGCAATGCAAGACATCATCAAGAGAGCAAAGGAGCAAAATGAACAAGTCAGAATCAATTCAGAACTTATCAGCAGCCTTATCTAAGGCACAAGCGGAAATGCCTGCTATCAAGTTTGACAGCAAGAATCCGTTTCTCAAAAACGATTATGCCAGTTTAGGCGCGATTATAGCGGGGGCGCGACCCGTAATCGCGAAGCACGGTTTGTCAGTCAGTCAACTCACTTTTGGCGAAGAGGGCGTGGCTGGCGTTGAAACCGTGCTAATGCATACATCCGGCGAATGGATCAGCAGTTCTATCTCAATGCCAGTCGGCGAAGAAAAAGGCAAATCCAGCGCACAGGTTGCAGGTTCAATTGTAACCTACTTGCGCCGGTATTCTCTCGCTTCAATACTTGGTATCTATTCAGACGAAGACGGTGACGGCAATAAAGTTGAACCGGAACGCAAGCCGACCCGGGTTGCATTGCCGAAAGAAAAATCAGTTGACGATCCGATGACCATTGAACGCGCAATGAAAGTCCAGAATAGCGAAGGCGTAAGTTACGGTGACATTCCCAACGACAAGTTGCAAGCGATGATTATCGGAATCAACAAGGGCTTGCAGAACGGTTTGGACGACGAGAAACGCGCCGAATACCTGGAAAAGAAACAGGCTATCGGTGTCATTCTCAAAGCGCGCGCTAACAAAGAAATTTAGGCGCGGGTTTCCTCCTCCTTTTCCCGCGAAGCCTGCTGGCCGGCTTGGTAGACCAGCAGAAAGATTGAGATGGACATTTACGAAAAGATTGAAAAATATTCAGATTTAGGTGTAGGAATTGACCTGATTAATCAAGAAAAACAATCACTAATTGATCAAGTTTTGACGCAAGAAATCAAAGAAAAACTTGCAGAAATTGATGCAGAATTTGATCCAAAAATTGAGCAACTTTCGCAAGAAAAATCAATGCTGGAAGCCGACATCAAACAGGAAGTTTTGACCGCTGGCAGAACCGTCAAAGGCACATATCACAGCTTTGTTTGGTCGAAACCGCGCGTAAGCTGGGACACGAAAGCCCTGGACGGTTACGCCGCAGCTCATCCCGAAATCCAGGTATTCCGGAGTGAAGGTTCTGCAAGCGTGAGTGTGAGGCGGGCATGAATCCCAGCGACTACTACCGCATGAAATCTGCTGAAATCAAGGAAGCCGACATCCGCCTGGTTGCCGCTTGTATGAGCGACCACGTTGGCGAAGAAAACGCTGTCAGGCTGGAATCGCTTGTCTCACGAAGTGGATTAGGTGAACGCCAGGTACGAGACATCCTCGAAGTATTGGTCAAGGATTATGGATGGCCGATAGGTGCTCACGCTGGCAAAGCGGGGCGTTGGATTATCGAGACCGAGCAGGAACGCTGGCACGTTGCCAATGAACTGTTGAGCCGCGAGAATGAGTTGAGAGCACGCCGAAAGGCAATCGAACAGGCACAGTTACCGGCTCGATTGGAGCTCGATAGAGCACCGCAAATGGGGCTGTTCTGATGGCATACACAAACACTGATTACAGTTTCTGGACTAATCCAAAAGTCAGGGCAGCTGGTAAAGACGCGGCGTTCCTTTACATTGCTGGCAATGGTTTTTGTAACGAGTATCTAACGGACGGCTTCATTTCAGACACCGACATCGAAACAGTTGCTTTCAACGCATTCCAGCGACAGCCAAAAAAAGCGGTTGAATCGTTAGTCAGAGCGGGATTGTGGGATCGCGTTCCTGGCGGTTATCAAATTCACGACTATCTGGACTACAACAAAAGCAAGCAAGAGATTGAAGAATTGCGAAGCAAAAAATCATATGCTGGTAAGAAGAGCGGTCAAGCACGTGCTCAAGCAAGTGCTCAAGCACGTGCTGAACCAGATGATATAGCACCTGCTCAAGCACCTGCTCAAGCAAAAACCAAGCAATATAACTATGTCTCTATATCTAATCTAAATAATACTACTCTACCCCCCTTACCCCCCAACGAAATTGTTCAATTTGGGAATGTCTATAATGACATAACCGGCAATGATCCGCAATTCACGCCGGAAGAAGTTGACGCTATTCAGGAAATCATCAAGGCTGGAGGCACGACCGCCGATTACCGCAAGGCTCTTGAAGGTATGCGAGCAAAGCGCTACACAGTTACCACGATGGCATCTGCGTTGAAGTGGACGCTTGGCGATATTGAGAAGCGCAACAATGGTTACAAGCCTACGAAACAACTTAGCGCCGGTCTGGATGAGATTCTGGCAGACGCGCCGATATTCGCGGAGGACAAATGAGCACACAATCTATGAGAGCAGAACAGGCGAGATTTGAGACGTGCCAGAATTGCAAGCGGTGGCATAAATGGGATTTTGATCCTAATGATGAATTTGGCAGGTGTGGCAAGTATGGACAGCGCTATGCTATGACGCGCGCTTATGACACATGCGTAAATTTCAAGGCGAAAAAAGAGGCGAAGGCATGAGCACGCTTGCAGAAACTACGTTGGTCATGAAACGGCTCTCGTCTGCTTACGGCCAACCGGTAGACATTGAGCGAGCACGAGCTTACCATCAGGTACTCGGTCACAATTCACGAATGGTGTTGGCAGAAGCGGCGACAATCTCATTGACTCGTGGGTCGCAATTCTTGCCGAAGCCGGTTGAGTTGATCGAGATCATCCAGCGTAACAACCTGACCACTCGGTGGATGGGTGCTGACAAGTTCGATGAGCGGGCTTGGTGGCTTGCGTTTGTGAAAGGCTATGTCACAAGCGATGAGTTCAGCCAGGCTGACGTTGACACCATTTATTCAGGCGTGAAGGGTTATGAGCCATACAAGGAAGTCAAACAAATACCCGATAGCCCTGAAAAATGGCGCAAGGCGTATGAGCAGGTGACGAAATGACCGCCTCTCACATTTGCGCAGATTGCAAGTATTTTAAAACCTCGTTCACAGTACCACGAGGGTCGGAACCAAAAGAGATCATATTCGAATGTCAGCAAGGGCACGCGCCGATAGCATGGTTCAACGGCGAGAATTGCCAGGAATATCAACCTAATCAATCAGAGCAACAGGAGCAATGATGGAATTTAGGAAATTTGACAAGATCGCAAGGCTATCCCGTGAGATTGTGGTCACGGAAAAAATTGACGGCACGAACGGCTTAATTGCCATTGGTGAGGATGGCGAGTTTCAAGTTGGCTCTCGTAATCAATGGATCACGCCAGAAAAAGATAACGCTGGTTTTGCAAGGTGGGCATACGCTCATAAGGATGAATTAATGCAACTGGGAGTAGGCTTTCACTATGGCGAATGGTGGGGACAAGGCATTCAACGTGGATACGGCTTGAAAGAAAAGCGTTTCAGCCTGTTCAATACTTCCCGTTGGTCTGATGATACTGTGCGCCCTGCCTGCTGTCACGTTGTGCCAGTTTTGTACACAGGCATTTTTGACACGGAGATGATTCAGATTTGGCTGGATTGGCTTGGTCGCTGTGGGAGCGTGGCTGCCCCGGGGTTTATGAATCCAGAAGGGGTGGTTATCTACCACGTTGCAGGAAACGTCTACTTCAAAAAGACAATCGTAGGGGATGATCAACCGAAATCAATCAATCAAAAACAGGAGCAAAAATGACAAGTCATTTAATGTGTAGTCATTGCAAAGCAGATAAATCAGTAGACGAGTTTTCGGTTCATAGTCGTAATAAAAATAGGGAAGGGAGGGCTTATGTTTGTAAAGAGTGCGATAACAGTGAGAAAAGAAATTCGTACATTCCAAAAGTTAGAAAATATTCAAGTAACATATCGCGATTTGAAAAATCATACCGAGTCAATCCGGTTACAGGTTGTTGGGATTGGATTCGTTCAACTTGTAATGATGGATATGGAGAGTTTTCATTCAGGAGCGTAACAGACAACAAAATGAAAATTGTTCGCGCAAACAGAGTCGCTTGGATGCTTTTTCGTGGAGAGATTCCTGACGGATATTATGTTTGTCACAAGTGTGACAATCCAAAATGTGTAAACCCCGATCACTTATTTATTGGAACGCCTGCGGACAACTCGAAAGACATGGTAAACAAAAACAGACAATTCAAAGGGAGTAGAAAATGTATTCAAAAATAATTATTATCGGCAATTTAGGACGCGATCCAGAACTTAGATTTTTGACAGACGGCACACCCGTCACGACATTCTCAGTAGCGACTTCGCGCAAGTTCGGCGACAAAGACGAGACCACCTGGTTTCGCGTTACTGTTTGGAACAAGCAAGCGGAGTCGTGCAACCAATATCTGCACAAAGGCTCGAAGGTGTTGGTCGAGGGTCGCTTGAGACCAGACGAAAGTGGCAATCCCACCGTGTTCCAGCGCAAGGATGGTAGTTGGGGCGCAAGTTACGAGGTAACGGCGGAAACCGTGCGATTTTTGACACCGAAGGGCGAAGAAAATGCCGCGGCGGTTGATGAAGAATATCCGTTTTAGGAGAGGTGAGAAATGACAGAAAAATCAAAAGTTGTTTTTAAAAAGTGCAATGGATTCTACCGAGTTTATGTTGACGGTTGGAATTTAGGGACAATTATTGAAGAACAGTATGAGTGGTTCTTTGAAACGTTCACGTTTACTATTCGTGCAAACAAAAAAGTGCTCCGTAAGATCGCAAAGAAGTTGAAGCAGCTGAATGGAGGTAATCAATGAGCAGAGTACGAGAGCGTTACTTATGGGTGGCGGGAATCATGTTCCTTTTCGCATGTTTAGCCCTCGCTCTTGATTGGGTCATATTGCAAACGGTGTTGGTATATTGGATTGGCTTATGCATTGGGCGTTTCGTTGAAAGCGGTAAGGAGCGTGAACAATGAGCAACTGTAAAACTTATGGCGAATGGTGCGCCGAGATCAAGCCAGACGATCCAAGAAGTGAAATTCTGAACAGCTGGCGACAAAGCGCGTACGAGCAGAACAAGCGCATTGCAGAGCTTGAGGAACAAGTCTGGAATTTGAACTTAGAAAACGAGCGATTGGAAGAAGCCTACTGGATAGACGAAACAATATCACCTGATGGGACGTTGAAGCCGAGTGTTCGCAAATTGTTAGAACGTCTTGAAAAGGCTGAAACAGATTTGAGATTAAGTGATGATTTGGTTAAAGCGTTAGACAACCGCATTGTCAAGCTTGAGGCGGCGCAGCGCTGGAGAGTTGTTGCCGATGGAGAGTTGCCAGATGACGATGTAGAGGTATTTGTTCTGCTTTACGGGTCTTCTGTCTCCACAGGAAAGCACTATCGCGATGCGCGTCATCTTGACCTCGAAGATAATTCCTACGATCTTAACTATGTCATTGGCGACTGTTGGTTGATAGGTGATGACGAAATCACGTATGCGCAACACTGTTACAACGCAGTCACCCATTGGATGCCACTGCCACAGCCACCGGAGGTGAAATAATGTGTAAATTTTTTAGTTTTGTAACAGACCCAGTCAACCATCCAGCAGAGTATTACTACTTGGACTGGCAGTATCGCAAGGAAAACCTCAAAGCGGATGACGCTGACAGTCACTCGCACATCTGTAAAGAGTTTAACTTGCGTGAGGATGTGTGCAACAAGTATGAGTTCAATCCGCTGACGAAGAGGTTTGTAATTGACCAGATTAATGCCGAAAGGGACGACAGCAAAGCGGCGGAGAAATGGGCAAACCGACTGGACTACAAGACAGTGGTTGAGCCGCTGATTATCAAACCGATTGTTAATCCGCTAGAGTCGCCAAAAGCGGAAAAACCAACCAACGAGCAGATTGGTTGGCTGAAAGAGTGGACTTCGGTCTGGACTTCGGTCGGGGCTTCGGTCTTGGATTCGGTTAGGACTTCGGCATGGGCTTCGGTCAGGGCTTCGGTCTTGGATTCGGTTAGGACTTCGGCATGGGCTTCGGTCAGGGCTTCGGTCTTGGATTCGGTTAGGGCTTCGGTCTGGGATACGGTCAGGGCTTCGGTCTTTGATTCGGTATTGGCTTCGGCATGGGCGTATATTTCAACTTTTTTCGACGTCGAGTATAAATTCGACTATTCTTCCGCCATCAAGCTGTGGGAGTCAGGACTTGTTCCTTCATTTGACGGCACGACATGGCGGTTGCACAGTGGCGAGAACGCGGACGTTGTGTTCGAGTGGACACCGGAGGTGAAGGAATGAACATTATCAAAGTGATTGTGGATGAGTTGCCGAGAAGCGCAAGCAGCTGTCCTGCAACCGATAGATTTTGGCCTGGTTTCGACGAGGTGAAAGACGTTACCTGCAAGTTTACTGGTGTGGTTCAAATGAATGTATTTGAATTTTTTTCGGAACGCCGCCCGAATTGCCCGTTGGTGGAAGCGGAAAAGGAGCGTGAGGAATGAGTATAAGCGAAAAAGCGAATGACCTATTGAATAAATTTGGCAGAACCCAATCCGATTTTATGGTTTGGAACACGCCAGATAATGCAGTAGCACGAGATAAAGCTCGTCAAGAAATCTCTGACTACATTGAGGAGCTTGAGGCGGAAAATGACCAACTCACCGCTCATAGTGACATAGAGCGGCAGGGTGATAAGTCGTCTAACGATACACAAACGCAAACAATCGTGTACGGGAAAGAGAATTCGGAGGTGCAGAAATGACCAAAGACGAATTGAAATCAATATTAGAACAGCATAGGTTGTGGGTAGAAGGCAACGGAGGCAAACGGGCCGACCTGCAATATGCTAACCTGCAAGATGCTAACCTGCGAGGTGCTGACCTGCCATGCGCTGACCTGCAATATGCTAACCTGCGAGGTGCTGACCTGCGAGGTGCTGACCTGCGAGGTGCTGACCTGCTAGGTGCTGACCTGCGAGGTGCTAACCTTGATTATTCCTGCCTCCCCCTTTGGTGTGGTAGCAAGGGCATGATAGTTGACCGGCGCATTGCGGCACAAATAGCGGCTCACTTTTGCGCGTTGGATTGCGATGATGCTGACTATCAGGCGGCACGAACCGCAATATTGGAGTTCGCAAGGACGAGCCACAGGGCAATGGATTTGGGACTGGTAGAGGAGCGTGAGGAATGAGTAAAGAAATAAAAGTACCATTGGATGTTGCTCGGTATCAGGCTCATAGATTGCTGGATCTGCTGGAGCCAGTATGTGAGCGGATTGAGATTGCGGGATCCATCAGACGGCAATGCCTGGAAGTAGGGGATATCGAGCTCGTAGCTATCCCCAAACCTACCCGGGGCTTGTTTTTCCATAAATGGGACACCCAGATAATCATTGACAGGATTTTTGAGATTGATAAGCTGAGTTTTCTACGAGAGTCTGACGAACCGCTGTTTACCAAACGCGGTGAATGGTACGCCCAGTTTACGATATTTGGCATGAAGGTTGACCTTTTCATGACTACAC
>ENA-UOOH01000766-UOOH01000766.1-fermentation-metagenome-genome-assembly--contig:-NODE-766-length-34500-cov-49.977558_pt1 | contig 34500 bp, 38 predicted proteins | sample MGYA00245778_ERZ724025 | MGnify/ENA primary metagenome ERZ724025 (study PRJEB28704, sample SAMN03018313) | fermentation metagenome | biome: anthropogenic terrestrial biome; feature: soil; material...
CTTTTAATTCTTTTAATTCTTTTAATTCTTTTAATTCTTTTAATTCTTTTAATTCAAAAAAACACTCAATTTACTACTTAAAATTTTAAAAAACTTAAAAAATCCTTAAAATTCAAGAAAAGTACCTTTCCTAAAAAAAATTTCATTTTATATTTCATTTAACCTATTAACTCATTTTAATCTGTTAAAATCATTTTAAATCCTTCATTGTGAGTTTTATTTATCTTGATATGTTTCGCTTAAAAACTCTGGAAAAAATTAATAAACAAGCGCGAATATATAATATTAAAGTGTGTGAAACTGGAACATACTGAATTCAACAATCCTACTCAAATTTTTTAAGACTTAAACACCTCCCAAGAGGAAATTTAAATGGCTAAAGATCATGGATCAAATTTTAAAGCCACCTCCAATAAAAGTGTTGAGGAAAACGCTTACACAATAGGTACACAAGCTTATATATGGGGAATAAGTCCTTACATATCATATTACACGCGTTTTATCGAGATTTACACCGATAAAAAGGATATTACACCCAGAGGATTTTTTGAAACACGGGGACTGGGAAACTTCAGGAACACACCCTGGAAAATGCCAAGCAACAACACCATCTACGGAAGTGCATGGGTCTTTGTTGGTGATGAACCCCTGATACTGTCCATACCCAACATGGAGGAAGCCCTTTACTACTCAGTTGCACTGGTTGATTTCTATCAAAATACTTTCCATGTGTTCGGCAGGAGAACAATAGGTTCTGAAGGTGGAAACTTTGCAATAACCGACCCAAAATGGAACGGAGATTTACCTTCCTGTCTTAAAGGCCGTGTTGAGGCACCAACACCGTGGTTATGGTTGTTGCAGCGTATAGCTCCCCAGACCATCAAAGATGAGGATGTTGAATGTGTGAAGCAGCTTCAAAATAAGATTCAGCTCACTCCCCTTTCCCAGTGGGGTAATCCCAACTTCAAACCACCTGTAAAATACAGGGACTCCATAGGTATGGTAAATCCAGACTTTAAAGATGACCCTCTCCATTTCTTTGAGGTTCTGAGTGAAATCATCAATCAGAACCCCCCTCCATCAGACCCGGAAAGCACTGGGCTGATGTCCTTACTGAGTCAGATAGATCTGGGACCTGATATGAAGTTTGACAGGAAAAAACTTGATCCTGAAGTTAAAAAAGGCTTGATTCGAGCTGTAAATAATGGAGATAACATAATAACAGCATCAACTTACAAAAGACGTAAAATAAATGGCTGGGTTGTTCCTCCTAAAGAAATGGGCAACTACGGGTCGAATTATCTGTACAGGGCAGTTTACAGCATAAAAATCCCTGGTGCCCTTCCAAGGAGTGAGATTATATACGTAACAGCCTTCGAGGATGGTGAGGGCAATCCACTCCACGGCAGCAGTAGATACACCCTGAATATCCCAAAGAATGTTTACTCCCAGCAGGATGCACTCTGGTCACTTACAGCCTACGACTCCAGGATGATGCTGGTGTCCAACCCCTTAAACCGTTATCAGGTTGGTTCCCAGGTCCCTGACCTGAACTACGCTAAAGATGGTTCTCTTGAGGTGACCCTGCAGAACAGGTATCCAGGTTCCAAAAAGCTGAACTGGTTGCCAGTGCCAGAAGACTCATTCAGCCTAACCTTCAGGTGGTATCTACCTAAAAAACCTGTTTTAGGCATTTACAGTGCAAAATTCAAGCTGCCCCCAGTTCAGAAGGTGGACTAGCTCTTTTTTGTTTGTTAATTTTTTTGCCTCACAGTTTTTTGATACAATTTCTGATAAAATTCAGTTAACCTCCCCTAAACCGCAGTGAAACCTCAACTTGTTAATTACAGTAAAAACCTGCTAACCCAAAGACCTTTTAAATCACTTTAGAACCCACAAAAACCTTTTAGAAACAAGTGCACTTCAAAAATTTAGAAGTTCAAACTCTGCCTCTCAGATCATTCAAATTCTTTAAATATTCCTTTATTCAAATTAATTAATATGATAAAAGATCTACGCGCAAGGGACATCATGATCCACGATGTGCATGTAACCACCCCTTCAGACCTTGTAGCTGCTGCAAAACTTAAAATGATGCGCTGCAACGTTGGAGGTTTACCAGTGGTTGATAAAGAAAAAATTATGGGGATAATAACCCACAGAGACATTCTTCTCGCTGGTGGGGAAGCCCTTGGACTTAAGGTGAACGATCTCATGAGCAAGGACCTCATGGTGGTTAACATGGACACCCCAATCAAGGACATCACCAAAATAATGGTTGAAAGGGGTTATCAAAGAATCCCAGTTGTTGAAGATGGGAAATTGGTTGGCCTCATAACCCAGAGTTCCTTAATCCGTGCAGTTGCAGATCTGGACGATTGAATCAGTCAGGTAGTTTTTCCTCAACGATTCAACAGGTTTTGAGAACCCTTAATTTAAAGGAAGTGCAGAAGTTTATACATGATTTCAGCCCTTCCCTACTCAAATTTCCATCACTCAAATGAGGATTGGGATCTTTTTTGGATTTACGTCCATCACCTTGACTCAAGTCCACTACCTTCTTCATCCTCATTTTAATGTTTTTTTTATCCTCATTTTAATGAACTTTTCATCGGATTTTTTATACACACTCCTTTTATGCACACTCCTCATCAAATAGGGGAGAGTACCTCTCTCGATTCTTCAACTTCCACAGCTTTTCCCTCTCTGAGTTTTATCCATGTCTTTCCAAGTGCCTCAATAACGTGCCCGTCCATGACCATCCAAACAGTTTCAGATCAACCCAATTTACATCACCCTAAGACTTGATACAACATAAACCCTGGTATAAATTTTTAAAATTCGGAAATTTCCAGATAAAATTCCAAAAAATAATAGTAAATGGGTAAAAACTTCATAAAAACATTTTTAAGCAAGGTTAACCGATAGAAAAGTATAAGTTAGATGAAATCTAACAGCATATAAGCCACGCCGGGGTGGCTCAGCTGGTTAGAGCGCACGGCTCATAGGGTATTTAAGCAGTGCTCTGACTTTTTCCTGGGATACCGTGAGGTCGCGGGTTCGAATCCCGCCCCCGGCACTTAAAACTAATTTTAATTCATTGAACTTGATTATTAAGTTATTAAACTCTGTTTTAAGTTATTAAACTCTGTTTTAAAGTATTAAACTCTGTTTTATAAGTTTATTTTTGTTTAGATTAAAATTTTTCATATAGAAAGTTGTAAAAAATGTTATAAATTCTTATTTTATCAAAATAATTTATTTAACCCTTAACAAGGAGCTATTTCTAACAAATCTATTTCTAACAAATCTACGGATCAAAACTTTATAAGTAACCTGTTAAAAAGTTCCACAAGTATTCAAAACACCTATTTCACTCGTACCCTCCAAAACGTGCTAGCTAATACTGGGACAAAAAACCGGATAGCTAATTGAATATTAAGGACATATTAATATCAATGCGTCCCAAACAGTGGTACAAAAACTTAGTCATTTTCATTGGGATCGTATTTTCACTAAATCTACTAAATTTTAACCTATGAATAAACGTTATCTCAGCGTTTGTAATATTCTGCTTACTTTCTGGAAGTACCTACATCATAAACGATTATCTTGATGTGGAAAAGGACCGTAACCATCCTAAAAAGTGCAAACGTCCGCTTGCATCCGGAAAACTGAAAACATCCCATGCACTGCTATTTTCAGCTGCGGCAGTCACAGCTGCATTTTTACTGGCCTACACAGTGAACACTTCACTCTTTCTGGTTTCACTCTCATTTTTCGGCCTCATACTTGTTTACTCCCTGTTTTTAAAGGAGGTGACCCTTGTGAAAAGGAGACATAAACTGCTTTTACTTGAAGATAGAGTAAAAGTCCACCGAAAATCCTTGAGGGCTGTTCAAAGGATATGGTGGTCAGCATGACGTTCTGGTTCGGTCTGGATGTTGGTTTCATTTACAACAATGCAAAGATCAATGCAAACGATGAAAACACCCAACTGCACATTCAGAACATGTTGAAGATCTCAAATTCAGATCCTTCAAACACCATAATCCTTATAAGGGACATAAACCGGGAATATGAGGGTTTCAACTGGAGAAATGCCATGTACTACCTTTCAGGTTACGATGTTTACTATCTCTTCAACCAGGAAAACTCCGGAATTAAGGGTAAAGTTTCGCTGTGGCACGGTAAAAACTTGAGCTACACAACTTCTGAAGCATCCACCCCCTGAAGTGCCAGTTACATCAAAAACAACCAGGATCGTCTGGATAATGAGTGATCAAACGTCCTTCTACCAGGATGTGAAGGATAAGCTGGGGGTTAACGCCATAAAACTTCCAAACAGCCTGAAGATATATTACTCTTACGTTGGAAACCAGACTTCCAACTTCCAGATCAGTGATTTTATATTCAAGCGCTGACTTAAACAAGCCTAAAACAGGAGTGATCTTATGGATAAACTGGAAAAGGCAGTTGACCAGATGTCTAAAATGCCAGAAAAACAGAGGAACAGTTTAATAGAAATGGAAAAAAAGAAGGTTTGCATCTGCAGGAGATGTCCAAGTTACTCAGAATGCATGAAAGATTCAAATGAGGGGTTTTTCTGCATCCTGGGTAAAAGCGACTGCAAGATCAACGTGGACACCTGTATGTGTACAGGGTGTCCGGCGTATCAGAGCTTCAAATTAAAAAACGATTTTTACTGTGTTGCAGGTTCAGAGATGAATTTAAGGGGTTGATGCTTCCTAAATCAAGAGTATCAGAAGGTTTAAGTATCAAAAAAGGAGTTTTTAAACCTCAAAGATTTTATTTGGAATTTCTGCACATCTTTTTTTTAGAATTCTACTGAAGATATCATATAAGCCTTCACCCTATTAAAAAAAATAATTTAAAATGGATTAATTCTAAACTTAGTAAAAGTTTTATAAATTACAGATGGTGCCTTTATGAGTACATATTCAGAAGAAGATTACTGGGAAATCATAAACAGACAGAAGGAGATTTTGAACAAAAAAGAGCAGTTAAAACTTAAAAGCTCGAAAATAACAGTTATAGGTTGTGGAGGTATAGGAGGAGCTGTAATAGAAATGCTGGCAAGGATGGGTGTTGGAAAACTTCGTATCGTTGACAAAGATGTTTTCGACCTTTCAAACATCAACCGTCAGCTCATGAGTAGCATGAAGAGCATTGGTAAACCCAAAGCAGAAGTTACAAAGGAAATCATAAACGCAATAAATCCCTTCGTGGAAATTGAAGCTTTAAACCAGGAGTTAAACGAAGAAAATGTGCAAGAAACGATTGAAAACAGCACCGTTGTTGTTGATGCCCTTGACAACCTCATAGCCAGGATATTCATCAGCCGAAAAGCTTCAGAACTTGGGATACCCTTTGTACATGGTGCAATACACGGTACAATGGGCCAGGTTACAACTTTCACTTCAAAAACGCCTTCATACGAGGAAACATTCAAATTACTTTCCGCTGGAAAGGACTTAACTCCTGAAATCATTTCAGAGGTTAAAAAATTCAACAAACATGTTCCCCCGGTAATAGGACCTGTACCCAATATCACAGGCTGCCTGCAGGCATTTGAGGTTGTTAAAATCATAACAGGCCGTGAAAATATTATAACAGCCCCGGATGTTTTGATATTTGACCTTCTAAAAAAGGAGCCCTTTTCAGTTTTCAGGTTTTGATCTACAAGGTTTTAAACTTTTAGGAAATTTAAACTTCTTTTAGGAAATTTAAACTTCTTTTAAAAGATTTAAACTGTTTAATCTTGTTTAAAAAGATTTTTTCAAGGTCTCTTAAAAGATTTTTTTAGTAGAAAATAAGAAAACCTAATTTAAAGACTTGTTAAAAACTACAAAAAAAGTACAAAAAAAGATCCAAACCAATTAGAACTATTAAAAAGTTTTTATTAACGATTTGATGATTTAAAAGTTTTTAAATTCAAAAAAACAATGTTCTATAATTTATCACTGTACATGATGAATCAAATAGTTCTTAGAGGTATGGTTCAGGTCTTGTTCAATTGATAATTAGCCATGATCTGGTTCCAGTGAGCTGATCATTGTCACATAAAATTCAGTATAACAGTATCAATACATGGCTTCGATAGCTTAATATAAAAGAACAATGTTTCAAAACATTTATATATTATTAAAAGGAAAGTTCTTTCCGGTATAAAGTTCATAAAATACTCATGGAGGTATTTAATTTGCAAGATAAGGTAAAACAGATCGTTGACAAAATCGGCACATGCGGCATAAAGTTCCTAAGGCTCCAATTTGTGGACATAAACGGAACTCCAAAGAATATGGCAGTTCCTCTGGCAAAACCAGAAGATATTGTAGACATAATAGAAAATGGATTATTATTTGACGGTTCATCAATAGAAGGATTCGTTGACATCAATGAAAGTGATTTAATAATAAAGCCGGACCCAGACACCTTCTCAACCCTTCCATGGAGGCCTGAGGAGAAGGGAGTTTGCAGGTTTATATGCGACATCTACTGGCCTGACATGACCCCATTCGAGGGAGATCCCAGACACGTACTTAAAAAAGCCCTTAAAAAAGCAGAAGAAAAAGGATACAAATACAACGTTGGTCCAGAACCAGAATTCTTCATAATAGGTGAAGATGAAGAAGGAAACATTGTACCACACGATGACGGTGAGTACTTCGATGTTGAACCAGTTGACCAGGGAACAGACTTCAGAAGGGAACTGGTTTTAGGACTCGAGGAACTCAACTTCGACGTGGAAGTGAGCCACCACGAGGTTGGTCCAGGCCAGCACGAGATAGATTTCAAATTTAACGACGCGCTAAAAACAGCAGACGCAGTTATAACTTTTAAACAGGCAATAAAAGCCATAGTTGACAACATGGGTTACATGGTTACATTCATGCCTAAACCATTCTTCGGAGTCAACGGTAGCGGAATGCACTGCCACCAGAGCTTATTTAAAGACGACAAAAACGTTTTCTACGACCCAAATGGTGAGGAAGAGCTCTCAGATGAGGCAAGGTATTTCATAGGAGGCCTGCTAAAACACGCCAAAGCCCTCTCAGCAATCGTTGCACCAACAATAAACTCCTACAAGAGACTTGTTCCAGGATACGAAGCACCATGTTACATAGCTTACGGACTCAAAAACAGGTCAACACTTGTAAGGATACCAGCAAGCAGGGGTAACGGTACAAGAGTTGAATTCAGATGCCCTGACCCATCATGCAACCCCTACCTGGCATTTGCAGCATTGTTAGAAGCTGGAATGGATGGTGTTGAGAACAAGATAGACCCAGGTGAAGCAATAGAAACAAACGTCTTCGAACTGGACGAAGCAGGACTTGAAAAACTTGGAATAGACGTGCTACCATCCAGCCTTTGGGAAGCATACCATGCACTGGAAGAAGACGAGATCATCAAAAACTCCCTTGGTGACCACGTTTACAAACAGTTCATGGCAATTAAACGTGCAGAGTGGGACAGCTACAGAGTGCAGGTATCCCCATACGAGTTAGATAAGTACCTGGAGATTTAAATCTCCAAACATCCTTCTTTTTTTACTCCCTTATTATTACTTATTTATAAGTTTATCTGAATATTAAAAAGGTATTTAAAATAATTCAACCAAATAAAGATTTAGATAAATACAGAAGTTTTATAATGAAGTTTTATAATGAAGTTTTATAATAAAGTTTTATAATAAATTGTCCAAGAAAGTAAAAACTCCAGCTGGAAGGAGTTAAAACCAAACATTAAAGATCAAATATTTAAGATTTGTTAAACGGTGACCAAATGCCACAAGAAACCGACCGCAAAATGATGGAAATCCTGAGGATTTTAGCAGACAGGGAAAAGGTTCTTGGCGCCAAAACCATTGCAGAAGAACTGAAAAAGAAGGGTTACAACCTTGGAGAGAGAGCAGTAAGATACCACATGCGCATCCTTGATGAAAAGGGATTCACAGAACGTATAGGTTATGCAGGGCGTCAGATAACCGAAAAAGGATTGAAAGAACTTGAAAAAGGTTTGATCTACGATCAAGTCGATTTTATATTCTCCAAATTTGAGGACATGATATACCAAACAACTTTGGACCCCTTAAAGGGGATTGGAACCGTTATTGTGAACACTTCCTCCTTCACCTACAACAGAGAAGTTATGGATGTGATGGAACGGGTTTTTGCAAAGGGAATTGCGGTAAGTCCATATATAAATACAACACCCATCAGAGCTGATGGAAAGGATAAGATGAAGGTTGAAACTGTTTGTGGAACCACTGTAGATGGCATGCTCCTGAGCCAGGGGATACCAGTTATCCCGCAGTACGGAGGGATCGTCAAGGTTGAAGACCACGTTCCAGTGAGGTTCACGGAACTCATAGCCTACAAAAAGACCTCAATGACACCGCTTGAAGCCTTCACAAACCGTGAGATGACATCTGTACTGGACGTAATCAACACTGGAGACGGAATCATCCCTGCAAACTTCAGGATCATCCCTGCAAGTGCAAGAAATCGGGCAATCAGCCTTTTTAAGGACCTTGAGAAAATTGGAATATCAGGACTTTTGAAGATGGGCCAAAATGGGGAATCTGTGCTTGGAGTTCCTGTAAATGATGATATGGTGGGTATTGCAATTATAGGGGGAATATCACCGCTTTGCGCTGCAAATGAAGCTGGTTTTGACGTTAACATCAAACTGGCAGAGACAACCTCTGAGTTCTCAAGCATGAGCCGTCTAACATCTTTTAAACCAATGCTGAAGATAACAGGCCCTGAAACAGGCCAAAAGGTCAAGTTCCTACTTTCAAAAGCTTGGAACCTTATATACAACGTAAACTTTGATCTTGAAACCCGCAGCGGCAAAGTCATTGCCAATGTATCCAACGTGAAAAATGAGGATCTTGAAGGGGCCATGGATGTTTTTGACAGGGTCATGGATTCCAAACCCCATTACTGCACCAGCAGATTTTTCAGGTTAATTCCAGATGTTGAACCAGGTAAAACAGGCATAGCCACAGTTTGCAGTTTAACGATTGATGGAATCCTTACAAAGATGGGAATACCATCCATTCCCCAGTACGGAGGAGTGCTTGAAACAGAGGGAAAGGAACCACGGTTCATTGAACTTACAGCTTACAGTGGATCATCCCTCGATCCGCATGAAATATACATATCCAAAAACATGACGTCGGTTATAGATTCCCTGAATGGAAAAGGAAGGATACTTGCAAGTTTAAGGGAGATTCCATACATGGCACGTCCAGATGCAGTTGAAGTCCTGGAGAGTGTTAATGAAGCAGGATTTCCCATTCTTAAAGTTGGAAAACCAAGCGAACTTATATACAATGCAAAAGTTGAACGTTACAGGGCAGGTATTGTAGCTCCAGGTGGCTTAAATCCAATTGCAGCCATTAAAGAGAGTGGAATACCCATAGAACCAAAGGCTGTTGAAATGCTCATGGACATATCCCAAATGGAAGAATTTTAACTTCTCATTTTTAGATCCATTCTATTTTTACCTTTTCCCATCTCAATCCTTTCCCAAGCCAAAGTTTATTAAAATAAGTTTAATTAAACAAACAAGGGCCCTAACTGTTTATTTTAAAAAAAGTCTCTGAAAATACAGAAAAGGATCTGGTGGATTAATGAAAAAAAGTTTAGTGGATTAATGAAAAAAAGAATAATGGAGATTAGTGATTTGATCAGTGATTTAATCTACAAATCGTCCATCTGATTTTTTGGTTGAAGCGTTTTGATGTTTATCCTCAAACCATCCCACACAAACCTTTTCATCCGGTTTTCTATCAAACTGGGGTATGTAGGGTTTTATATCAAGTAATGGCGTGCCATCAAGGATGTCCACGTTGGATATGTGTAGAGTTGCACCTTCCACTCCTTCAAGTTTCACAACAGAAAGTCCTATTTGATTTGGCCTTTTTGGCGCCCTTGTAGCAAATATCCCATGTTTTTTATCATCTAAAAATGGTTTAACCCTTAATGAGTAACTATTCGATTTGTGGAGATGATAGATGAGGACTATGTGAGAGAACTGCTCAAGGTCTACAAGCCCGTCTTTGTATTCTTCACTGAGTTGTATTTCACCATGGACCCCACATGCTCCAATCGGCTGGATTGGCATGCCCCTTAAATCTTTAAAAGGAGATTTTATCACTCCAATTGGTTTGTACTCAACTGATTCCATTGTTTTCACCGTTTTTACTTGTTTTAAAGAGTTTAATAAAAGATCGAGATGCCCCTAAAGCCATGAAAAATCTTTTATGAAATTAGGTAGATACTATTAGTATAAAAATAGGGGTGATCATATGGAAATAAGCGCAAGGAACGTGCTGGAAGGAACCGTGGAAAATGTTGATGTTGGAGCAGTTATGGCAAACGTTAAAATAAAAATAAGCTCTACAAACATTATAACTGCCGTGATAACCAAAGAATCTGTTGATAAAATGGGAATTAAAAAGGGCGACAAAGTTTCAGCCATAATAAAATCAACTGAAGTCATGGTTGCAAAGGATTAAATAGAAAGACGTTTTATTTTTTATTTCTTGATTTTTTTCTTTTTGAATTCTAATATCCCTAATTTTAAGCCAATTTTTTTCACTTCCTTATTTATCTAAATCCAAATAAGGACATTCTAAGTTTTTTAAATGTTTTTTTAGGATATTACTTAAACAATAAAGTTTTAAATGGATAAAATTCCTAAAAAAAGTATTTTTAACAGGTTAATTTTAATATATCCAGCTTAAACACCCCAGTACAAAACCGATATGTTTATATGTACATTTCGAATAAGTTATATCAAAACAAGTTTATGAGTGGTGATAGTAATGGCAATAGTTATAGACCCGGAAAAATGTGGAAAGATCAAAAACTGCCCAGGCGAGGGACTGTGTATCAAACTGTGTGAAAAGGGAGCCATCATCGAAGAAAACGGAGAAGTTGTGTTGGTACCGGAAAAATGCGATGAATGCGACATATGCATTCAAAACTGTCCCAACCAGGCCATATCCAAAGCTTAAATGTACTTAAGTAAAAGGAGGTAAAAAAATGGCATTTATAGAAAGAAACGGTGAAGAACATCGATCTTTGACCCACGTAAATGAGAAGTGTGTGGGATGTGGGATATGCAAGGACATATGTCCAACTGGATCCATAAAAACAGGCCCCATACTGCCAATAGCCAGAGGACTTTTGAAGATGGACTATATAAACATAAACAAGGACACTTGCTGTCTTTGTGGACTGTGTGCAACTGCATGCCCATTCAACGCACTTGAATTCACTTTAAACGGAGCAAACATCAAAGATATGAGTGAATATCCACAGTGGGGACACAGCTCAAAGATCGATTCAGATGCCTGCATCTACTGCAAATCCTGTGAAACAGCGTGTCCACAGGATGCAATAAGGGTTGTGAGGGAGCTTCCTGAAAGATCAAAACTCGTTTCAGGAGAGATCAGTGCAGACGATGAAAAATGTATCAACTGCAAGGTTTGTGAGGAACTATGCCCTGCAGGAGCCATTACCATCAAAGAAGACGGTCCATTCTCACATAAAGTAGAGATAGATGAAGATAAATGCGTTTATTGTCTTGTTTGCAGGCGTGCATGCCCAACACAGGCAATCAAAGCCGTTTGCGAATCCTGCTCGTACGGGGAGTACAAAATAAACCCTGAAGATGCTGTGATCAAGGGAGAAGTCTTCCTGAACGATGAAAGCTGTGTGAACTGTGGATGGTGCCAGGAAGTATGCCCGGTTGATGCTGCAGCCATCACAAAACCATTTGAAGGGTCCATAACAACAAATAAAGAAATTTGTAAAGGAGAATCATGCCACGCATGTATGGATATCTGCCCATGCAATGCAGTGAGCATTGTGGACGGCAAATCCCAGATAGACCAGAAGTTCTGCATACTCTGCGGTGCCTGCACCCAGGTCTGCCCACAGCATGCCATAGACCTCAAACGGGAGAAAATGAATCTGAACAACATCCGCTCAAAGTCCTGGAAGAAGCAGATTAAAAAACTTGTAACAGAGGGTACATGCGGTAAATAAATCAATTTCCTCCTTTTTTTTATTTTTTTATTTTAATGAGTAAATTTAACAATTAGATCAAAATATCAAATTTTTGCATAAATATACCTAAATTCAGGCATTTTTAACCCGATTGTAACTATTATTTGTCGTTTTTATTTTCACTGCCAAAATTGATATGTTTATATTATACATATCGATATACTGAAGTGAACGACATTGAAGGTAAAAACATGGATGAGTACAAGATTTTAATTGAGAAATCACAGAAGTTGTATGGAGAACTATGCCCTGGCGTGATTATAGGAACCAGAATGAGCATCACAGCAATGAAAAAACTTGGAATGGATCCACTTGAAAAAAATGACCATCTCATGGTTTAGGTGGAAACAGACCGCTGCATGTCCCACGCTATTGAAGCGATTACAGGATGTACCGTGGGTCACAGGACATTAAAATTCAGAAACCATGGTAAGTTCGTTGCGACTTCATAGACACGGAAACTAGAAGGCAGTTAGAGTTTCAGCAGGCGATGACAAATTCGATTCATATCCTGGTCTCTGGAAATGGTTTGACACTCTCCTTGAACTACGCAAAAACAACAAGATGAAAGATGTAATGGGAGAAAAAAAGGCCACAATCAAAAAAAACTTTCCCAGATGCCTGATGAAGAACTTTTAAATCTGGAAGATATTGAATTTGAAGTACCCAAAAATGAGATCCCTTCAATGCCAGATCGCATAGTCATATGTTCAGTGTGAGTACGTGATGGACCAGAAAGAGTTAACAGTGAACTGTGCTCATATCTGCAGGGCCTGTGCACACGAACTTTTCAAATTACAATAAAAAAAATTTTAAGGTAAATGATTTCATTAATCAAGCCCCAATTTATGATTCAAAACCGATGATTATCAAATCCTTAAAATTATCAAATCCTTAAAAAAATGTAAATTAGTGAGATTAAAGGTGAAAAAAATGAGTGACTACGAGATTTTAGTTGAAAACGCCAAGAAATTCCATGGAGGACTATGCCCGGGCATAGTCATGGGAACAAGGATGACAATTGCAGCCATGAAAGAACTGGGCCTTGATCCCAAGGAAAGAAGCAGGGATCTTATTGTGTACGTTGAAATTGACAGATGCATGACAGATGCAGTGCAGGCCATAACAGGATGCTCTCTTGGCCACAGGAGCCTGAAATATGTGGATTACGGTAAGTTCGCAGCAACCTTCATCAACATGAAAACAGGAAAAGCTGTGAGGGTTTCATCAGTTGAAGACAGGTCCAAGGATCCTGAAGATCAGACCATGGAAGAGGCCATTGAAAAGCTTGCCACCATGCCTGAGGAGGAACTCCTGAAACTGGAGGAGGTTCAAATGGAGGTACCTGAAAACGACATTCCAGGCTTTCCAAAGCAAAAAGCAGTGTGTTCAAAATGTGGAGAGCGCATAATGGACGGTAGAGATGTCATCGTGGATGGAAACGTGCTCTGTAAGGCATGTGCAAAGGGTCCCTACTATAAATCAATTTAAAGAATCAGAGCTTACTTAAACAATTTATTTTAGTTTGAATAGATTTAATAATCTATTTTTTTATTTATCTGGATTAATGCAGGAGGATAGTAACTTAATGAAATAAAGGTGATATCATGAAGGAAATGAAACTTATAGATGATTTAATCGAAGCTCACTCTTCAAATGAAGCCCCAATTAAGGACGTTAGAACTGGAATTTCCTGGACAGGGGTCTGGGGTAAGTACTGTGGAACTGCAAAGACCTACGGACTTCCATTCATACATGGAAATTACACAAGGGATCTGGGACATCTTACAGAGAAAACAACACTTGAACTTGCAGATTACAGCCGATCCTGGAATCTTGTGGAGGCAAGCATTGGTGTTGCAGCCATAGGCTCCATGGTCAAACCTCAAGGTAAAAAGAACATAAACGCCCAGGATCTCATCCTAGAGGAAGGAGCCAACAAGAAGATCACGATGGTGGGCAGATTTCCAAAGGTAGATGAGATAAAAGCTGTTGCAAAGGAATTATGGGTACTTGACTGTGATCCAACTGCTTTAGACCCAAAAAAAGGTATAATAACCGATGCCGCTGCAGAGTACGTGTTCCCTGGAAGTGACATAATTGTTATAACAGGCTCAACACTGATAAATAAAGGGCTGGAACGTTACCTTGAGCTTGCAAGAAAAGAAGATGCTTACACAATTCTTTTAGGTCCAAGTACGCCAATGAGTGAGGTTTTCTTTGATTATGGAGTTGACATGCTTGCTGGTGCAGAGATAACTGATCCTGAAGCTGTGCTTAAAAAAATCAGCCAGAGTGGAGGTATGATAAACACCAAGGTCTGCAGTGGCGAGATTCAATTCAGGGTAATGGAAGGTTGAAATGAACATCGAACCTGAAAAGATGGACGTTATATCCAAAGGGGCTTTCGCACCAATATATCCATTGATAGCCAGCCAGATCGTTGAAAGATCATCTGTCAAAAAAGGAATATGCGTTGACGTTGGTACTGGCCCTGCAGCCCTTTCAATTGCCCTTGCAAGGATCACAGACCTTGAAATATATGCAATGGACATTTCAAAAGATATGTGCAGAAAAGCCCAGGAAAATGTATATAAAGCTGGACTTTACGGTCGCATCGTTCCAGTTCGGGGTGATGTGGCTAAAATGCCATTTCCTGACAATTTCGCAAATCTGGTGGTAAGTCGTGGGTCTATTCCATTCTGGAAGGATCTTACAGGGGCTTTTAAGGAAATAAAACGCGTTTTAAAACCAGATGGGTTTGGATACGTTGGTGGAGGTTTTGGAAGCTCCAAGATGAAGGCAAAAATAAAAAGGGATAGGGAAAGAAAATTAAAAAGTGGCAAATACAAAAAAACAGAGATCTATCAAAACCCAAAAAAGATCAACGTGCATGAGGTTGAAAATGCCACAAAAAATGCAGGTATCACCCGTTACAGCATAATAAATGATGATTCTGGCATGTGGTTTCTCATCAGAAAATAATACTGGCTGTAATTATAATTTAATGGAATCATGATAAATTGAATCATGAATTAAATGGACATGACTGAATCAATGAAGGTGTTAAAATGAACAATGAAATAAATGATCCTAAATTAAAAGCTCAAACAGAGAAATTAATTCCATTTCATGGTTACCTGAGCACTGGAGCTTTTATAGGAATTCAAATGCTCAACATTGCAACGAGACTGTTGGATATAAAAGACGACGAAAGGATCTTTGTAACATGTGAAACCTCAAACTGTCTCCCTGATCCATTCCAGATACTTAGGGGTTGTACAATTGGAAACAAGGGTCTGAAAATCCTTGATCATGGAAAGATGGCCGCAACCATTAACAAAATGGCCCAACCTGGCCAAAAGCACGTTAAGGGCGTCAGGATTGTGCTCGACCCTGAGAGAACAGCTAGTTATCCATTGTTCCATTCATGGTACATGAACACTGCAAAGGTTTCCCACGAAGATGCCATAGCCGAACTTCTAAAGGCAGACGAAAACGTTTACAGCTGGTACTTTGTTGACGTTCCAGTTCCAGCCCGGAAGAAAAAGAAGGTTACAATATGCCGTGTCTGTGGTGAATCGTTCGTTCAGGAAGCTGATGAAACCCTGTGCAAGTGGTGTGCAGAAAGTTATAAGTCAAAGTAAGGAGAAGTCCAGTGGATAGGCAGATAACCTTAAAAGTACCAGAAGAGATGTTTTGGTATCTTCGAAGGCTTTCTGAAAAAAAGGGGATTCCCACTGGGAAAGTTATTAGAAGGGCCGTAAATGATTATATCCGGAAAAGTAGATTGAAGGGTTATAGTTACTTTGTTAAAACTTCTTACTTTGTTAAAACTTCTATTTTTATTCAGAATTTACTTTTGTTCAAAGGTTTTTATTTTTTATTGGTATAGAATTTTATCTTAACAGTTCCTTAACGATTGTTAAATTAAACGTGGACAGTGGATCGTGGCGATCGATATGTTTATATTACCCTATCATTGAATGAGTTATATGGTATCAAATCCATGGTTCCAATCCAATTAGATCCGAGACTATGAGAGACTATGAAATTTATTGATATCAAGGATCTGATGAACTAAATATTTAAAAGAGTTCAAATTTAAAAGAGTTAGTTTTTTTTTAACTTCATGAAAGGGGATTGATCAACATGGAACACGATGTGTATATACTGTCACTTCATTGGTACCGTACGGAGGTGTAAAAATAGCTCAAAACGTCAACATGAAACCAGAAGATATTGATTGGAACGGAATGTGGAATGAAGCACTTAAAAAAGCACCGAAAAAGGATAACAAGCAGAGATGGGATAAAATAGCCCATAAATTCAACGAGTGGATGAAGACTGATGATTATCCCCAGAACCTTGCAGAGAAGATCCACAAAGAACCGAATTACACAGTTCTGGATCTAGGCTGCGGCAATGGAAGTGTGACGCTGAGAGTTGCAGAAAATGTCAAACACGTAACAGCAGTGGACATGTCAGGGGAAATGCTAGAACTGGTTAAAAAAAATGCCAAAGAACGAGGCATTGAAAATTTGAGCTACGTGCAAAGCTCAGTTGAAGACCTTGATCCTGAAGCTGTAGGCCAACATGATGTTGTAATAGCATCAAGATCACTTGGAGGCATCTACAACCTCAAGGAGGAACTTAAAAAGGTAGACAATCTTGCAAGTAAGTACGTTTACATGACCATATGGGGTGCAAACGCCAGGGAGTTTGAAAAAGAACTCTGCAGCGTTATGGGCACCCAGTACCACCAGCACCCAGATTACATCTACGTGTGCAACATGCTTTACCAGCTGGGAATATACGCAAACGTTGAAATTCTTGACTGTGAAAGCAGGCCCATGTACTGCGACCTAGAAGACGTCATGGATCGATGCAGCTGGAAACTGGGATGGAACACGAAAAAAATTGAAGATGAAGAAAAGAAAAAGCTTGAAAACTTTTTAAAAACCAATGCAGTCAAAAAAGAAGATGGAACACTTGACTATCCTACCAACAACCCCGATTGGGTCTTACTTTGGTGGAAAAAATGAAGATCATGAGGTGAATTAATATGGAAAAAAAGATCATGGCGGTTTTAATAGCTGTTATTGTTGTTGTGGTTGCACTTGTGGCATACACCAGTTACAGTAGTTCGGTTCCAGGAACAGGAAACACAACCATAACAGACATGACAGGAAGAGCCGTTCACGTGCCTGGAGAAATAAACAAGGTTCTCACAGTTTCTCCTCCAACAACCAACCTGGTTTACATGCTGGCTCCAGATAAGGTGGGAGGCTGGAACTTTAATTTAACATCCCCAGAGAAGAGATACATGCCTTCCCAGTATCAGAGCCTACCAGTTATAGGCGGATGGTTTTCCACATACCAGGGAAACCCTGAAACATTCATAGCCCAAAAACCGGATGTTATCCTTGACGATGTGAACGTCATGGGAAACAGTTCCCCAACACTGGACACAATGCAGGATAAAATGGGAAGCATATCAGTTGTGGGCCTGAACAGTTCAACTAACGTTACAAATTATGCTCCATCCATTAAATTTGTGGGAAAACTGCTCGGTGTAGAAGACCAGGCAAATAAACTGATAAACTTCTATGATAACATGACAACAACTGTTAACAGCACAGTTTCAAACATGTCAGACTCAGACAAGGTCACAGTTTACTACGCTGAAGGTACAGCAGGCCTGCAGACAGATCCTAATGGTTCCGAACACTCACAGCTTATAACATTCTGTGGAGGTATAAACGTTGCTAATGTGGCCCTTAAACAGGGAAAAGGAATGTCTTCTGTTTCAATGGAACAGGTACTTTCCTGGAACCCTGAAGTTATCATAACCAACAATGCACAGTTCTACGGCAGTGTTTACTCCAACTCTTCCTGGCAAGATGTAACTGCTGTTAAGGATAAAAGGGTTTATCTTGCACCAACAGCCCCTCAGGGATGGTTCGACAGGCCACCGGGTGTTAACACCATTATTGGAATACCATGGACAGCCAAAGTGCTCTACCCTGACAAATTCCAGAACCTCAACATGAATAGTTTAACAAAAGAGTTCTACTCAGAGTTCTACCATGTGAACCTTACAGACAGCGACGTGAAGGACATATTAAGCAATGAGACATTCAACAACACACAGAGTTACAACAACTAATTAAAGAATCAAAAAACAGCAGGCTCTGTCCTGCTACCTATTTTTTTAATTTTTCTTTGGCACAATCAGAGTAATGCATTAATAAAATCTAAAAAAATGGAGAAGAGTGAAGAGATGAACAGAGCAAAAATAGGGAGCATAACAACAACAACTGCATTGATAGTTCTACCAATCCTACTATTTCTGGGATCATTCATGATAGGAAGGTATCCTGTGTCTCCTACAGACGTTCTGGTGGCAATTGGATCGGTTTTTGTACCCATAAAAACAAACCTGTCCCCTGCTGTTTACACTGTGGTTTGGGATATACGATTGCCAAGAATAGCGGCAGCAATGATAGTTGGTGCAGCTTTATCCATATCAGGAGCTTCTTTTCAGGGCACATTTCAAAACCCCCTTGTATCCCCCGACATACTAGGGGTTTCTGCAGGTGCAGGGTTTGGAGCAGCAATGGCAATCTTACTGAGCTTTTCCACTGTGATGATCCAGGTAACTGCATTTATCTTCGGCCTCGTTGCAGTGAGCATAACTTACTTTTTCAGCAGAAGCTTTAAAGGAGACACCACCCTCATGATGGTGCTCGGGGGAATAGCAGTTGGATCCCTCTTTTCAGCATTCATCTCATGCATTAAATACGTTGCAGACCCTGAAGACAAACTGCCTGAGATTGTATACTGGCTCATGGGCAGTCTCTCTACAGTTGACACCAGCAGCGTCGTTATGATTATAATCCCTGTGTTCATTGGCTTCAGTGTTTTGTTACTTGTAAGGTGGAGACTCAACGTCCTCTCCATGGGCGATGAAGAAGCCCAATCCCTTGGCGTTAATACTGAAAAACTCAGGTTAGTGGTGATTCTCTGTTGTACACTTTTAACTTCTGCTGCTGTAAGTATAAGTGGAATTATAGGATGGGTTGGCCTTGTAATACCTCACATGACCAGGATGATAGTTGGACCGGATCATAGAAAGCTTTTGCCTGCAACCATTTCAATAGGTGCAGTGTTTTTGTTACTTGTGGACGATGTCTGCAGAACCGCTACATCCATTGAAATTCCACTTGGAATATTGACTGCTATAATTGGAGCTCCATTTTTCATATATCTCCTTAAAAAAGGTTACGAGGGTTGGTCATGAATCAGATACTCAAAGTAGACAACGCATCATTTTCATACAACGGAAAAGAGAAAATATTTGAAGGTATAAACCTTGAAGTTAACAAAAGTGATGTTTTATGTATATTAGGCCCCAATGGAACAGGAAAATCAACTTTAATTAAGTGTATAAATGGTTTGCTTAATTTAGACAGTGGAAACATATTCTTAAACAGTACAAACATTTCTGAGATGGCCAAAACTGATCTTGCAAAAATGGTAGGTTACATACCCCAATCCCACAGTTCAACCTTCGCATTTTCAGTTTTTGACGTAGTTTTAATGGGCAGAGCCCCCCACTTAAATGTGACATCCGTTCCTGGAAGAAAAGACTTTAAAATAGCAGATAAAGCAATTGAAAGCCTTGGAATCTCTTATTTAAAAGATAAAACCTACACGGAGATAAGTGGTGGAGAGAAGCAGATGGTTCTGCTTGCAAGGGTTCTGGCTCAGGAACCAAAACTACTGCTTCTTGACGAGCCAACATCACACCTGGATTTTGGAAATCAGATACGTACCCTTGATGTTATAAACCGACTCTCACAGAACGGTTTGTCTATTGTTATGACCTCCCATTACCCGGATCATGCCTTTCTTTCATCCAACAAGGTTGCAATCATGAAAGATGGAGGTATCATGGATATTGGTGAACCTGAAAGTGTTGTTACTGAAGAGAACATGCGAAAAACTTATGGTATAGATGTAAAGGTCATAGATATGGATGATTCTAGGAAAGCGTGCATACCAATGCAGATAAAATAATTCAGAATGTTTTAAAATGGAATACCAAGAAAAACTGTTAAAATTGGTAATACTCTAAAAAAGACATCAAAATTCTTTTAAAACCTGGAATTCCCCACACCTTACATCTTCGGTGCAAAAACCAAATATATTAACTGGAATAACATGCAAAAGGAAAGACTTCCGAAAATGTTAGAAAGAAACAGGAGTATCGCCAAAAGTTTGACATAGTTCACAAAAAAGATGATTACCGGTTTATTAAATATAACATTGTACCTTAATAAAATACTTTAATCCCGATGAAAAAATACTATAAGGCTGTTAAAAATAGTGATTCAATGGGGAACTAAAAAAATCCTAATCAAGATTGAACATAATGTTGAAAAATGTCAATTTGGAGGCCTTAATGTGAAAATACGATGTGATTTCGTCACAAACAGCAGTTCAGCCAGTTTTGTGCTGACGGCTGAAAAAGGAGTACTTGAAGACAACATAAAATACTTCAAGGAAAGTGAAAAAAATGGGGAAGTACAGTTACTAACATTTTTAAGGGACGAACTGGAAAAAGAGGGCACAAAAACCAGCATCATGGGCAGGGAGTATTACACCACAACCAAAAAGTTCAACCTGGGAAAATCTGTTTTCCTAGACGACAGCATAAATCCTGACAGCATACAGAAAACAGACTTCAGCAAACTCTCAAACGAAGAAATGTGGGATCTTATCAATTGGATAGTTGTTAAAGGTAAAGGCAGTGACCTGTTTGGTGTTGGAGCAACCCAGACAAAAGAGTTAAAGTGTGAATGCGAAGAGGATCCAAGAGACAGCCAATGATAAGAAAACACTTCAATGGATACAACTTCGTCTGCATTCGGGAGACTGGTGCAACCTTCAGGTGGGGAGACAGTTTATCTGAAAACCCTTACAGGGCTCCCTGGCCGGAACTTGCAGACGTGTCCATATCCAACTACTGCACCAACGGATGCAAGTACTGCTACAAGTCAAGCAACGAAAAAGGAAGGTTTATGTCGCTTGAAGAGTACGAACTCGTGCTAGACCAACTTACAAGCAAACAATACGGCAGTATATTCCAGGTAGCACTTGGAGGGGGAGAGCCACTCCTCCACCCCCAGTTCAACGAGATTCTGAAGGTTACAGAGAAACGAAACATAATACCCAATTACACAACCTGCGGAAGGTTCTTCAACCCCGAAAACATCGAAGCAACCAAAAAGTACTGCGGTTCTGTTGCCATCTCATGGGACCCCTACAGGGACAACATGTCCCTTGAAGAGCTTTCAAAGCTCGGATCTCGCCTTGCAAATGAGGGAATCAAAACCAACATTCACTACGTCATCTCAGAAAAGACCATTGAAACTGCAACCAGAATGCTAGAGGGAAAGTACGATGACCACATCAAAGACTTCAACGCCATCATATTTTTGACCTACAAACCCACTGGAAGAGCAGACTGCAGCGATGTTATAAAATCGCCAGATAAACTTGGAGCATTCCTAAAAATGGTTGACAGCCCAGCCACAGAAATAAAAATTGGTTTTGATGCATGTTTCGTTCCAAGCTTACTTAACAGAACAAACATCGATAAAGAAATGGTAGACAGCTGCGAATGCGGGTTTTTCTCGGTTTACGTTAATGAAAATCTGGATGTGATGCCCTGTTCTTTCTGTAACAGCGAAGATTACAGTTACAGCCTGAAAGAATTCGGCTTCGATGATATCTGGCAGAACCAGCTTTCAGGTTACAGGAAACATGTTGATGCCTCTAAAAAAGAAGTTTGCAAGGACTGTTCCAGTGCTCCCGACTGCAGGGGATGCTGCCCATTTTTCAGCGAGCTTTTCCTGTGTAAATTGATCTGATTTAACTTTGATCTGATTTAACTTTTTTTTAGGTTTCCTTTTTTAATCTGAAAATCCTAATTTAACAGCAGTTTTTCTTCAATTTAAGGAGAAATCCTTTAAAATAGTATTTAAAGAAGATCTTAATTTTATTGAAATTAAGTGTATCAAAATTAAGTTTTTTATTAAATTTTATTTTTTTAGGTTTTTATGGAAGTTAAAGCAAAAAATTTGCTAGAAATTTCTAAAACAGGTGCACTGCAGTGGCCTTGAACTCAGCCCATACACTCTTTCCAACGTTGAGTTCCATGTCCAGAAAGGACTGCCTTGTCAGGAAAACTGTTAAAGGTTCCCCAACCTCAATGTTTAATCTTATAAGAGCTCCTCTATCACTTATCTCCTTTATTTTTCCTTCAAAAACATTTCTTGCACTGGTTGTAATTCTCTTGTTGGATAGTATGATGTCCTCAGGCCTTACAGTTACATGAACTTTGCCTTTCTTCTGTTCAACAGAGTATAAAATGATATTTCCTGTATCCACAACTGTTAATTTTTCCTTAGTTTCTGATGCAACTCCCTCAATTATATTCTCAACACCAACGAAATCTGCAACAAATTTATCTGCGGGTTTTCTGAAGATCTCAGTGGAAGTTCCAACCTGGGAGATGCTTCCGTTCCTCATGAGGGCTATGCGATCTGCAAGCATCAGTGCTTCATCCAGGTTGTGGGACACGTGAATGAAGGTGGTATCGAACTTGGAGTGCAGATCCTTAAGGAGTTTCATGAGATCCTCCCGCGTGACCCTGTCAAGGGCACTTAAAGGTTCATCCATCAACATGACCTTGGGGTAAATTATGAGGGCCCTTGCAAGAGCCGTTCTCTGCTGTTCCCCTCCGCTCAAGGTTCTTGGAAGACGGTCTGCAAGGTGTGATATTCCCATGAAATCCATCATTTTTTCCACCCTCACCTTGATTTCATCTTTTTCAACCTTTCTTATGTTTAAGCCGAAGGCTATGTTTTCAAACACAGTTTTGTGAGGGAAAAGCATGTAATTCTGGTAAACGAACCCAACACCCCTTTCTTCTGGTGGGAGCCTTGTAACTTCCCTGCCGTTCATGTAGATCCTACCAGAATCAACGTTCCACATTCCGGCAATGGTCTCAAGGAGCATGGTTTTACCGGCTCCACTTGGACCTATTAAAACGAAGTACTCACCGTCCTCCACTTCCAGGTTAACGTGATCCAGTTTGAACTGTTTCCAGTCCCTTGAAACATCTTCAATCCTTATCATAGGTCCTCCATCCTTTTATAATCATCCTCATCACCACGAACACAGTTAAACATATCAATATGAGAATAACTGCAACTGGTGTCGCACCAGACAATCCAAAATCAGAGAATCTTTGATATATGAGTGTTGGTGCAGCCATTGGGTAGTAAGCTATGATCACAAGGGATCCAAACTCACTTACAGCCCTTGCCCAGCACATAAGCGATCCAACAACGATGTTTCTCAAACCCAGGGGCAGTGTTATGGTGAAAAAGGTTCTGAAACTTCCACAACCAAGTGTTCTGGCCACCTTTTCCATTCTAGGGTCTATGCTTTCAAATCCTTCCCTTGCAGCATTGACAACAAATGATCCGCCCACAAAGAGCATTGCAACAATGATTCCAGGCATTGCATCCACAAAAACAATGCCAAGTTTGTTCAAGGGCGTTCCGAGTATCCCTGTTGAGGAAAAAACGAGTAAAAGTGATATACCAACAACTGTATGTGGAATTACAACTGGAACATCAATTATTGACTCTATAAATCCTTTTCCAGTGAAATCATTTCGTGCAAGAACGTAAGCAAGGGGCACTCCAAAGATAACTGCTATAAACGTTGCTATAAGTGCAGAATACACACTTACAAAGATTGAATTTGTAACTTCACTGTCCTGAAGATTTGTAAGAATGGATGAGAGATTTGATGAGGCTATTAAATTAACTATCGGGATAACGATGAAAAGAACCATGAATGATCCCATTATAACAAAGAAAATAGTGGTGTAATCTAGTTTTCTCATTAAATCTCTCCAAAATACGGGACAATTTAGTTATAAGTATATTATTCTCTCTATTAAACTTATTTTCTCCATTAAACATTTTTAATTGGCTAAGACCACTGAACTCTATTTATAAAAAAAGAAAATAAGATAAGTTGATCCCTATTTAGGAACTTTTTACGTACTGCTGAAGTTCACTTGGGATGTTCGTTGAATTGTTGGTTACTATTGCTGGGCTTATTGGATCCTGGAAGCTGTTCTGAACTATCTGTGTACCTGTAGGGCTTAAAAGAAGCTGGACGAAATCTATTGCAAGCTGTCTCTGTGGGGCGTTGTTGAGCACTGTTACACCGTAGACTATTGGTGTCAAGGTTACGTTTTTGGTTTTGTTGGCGTTGTCACTGAATTCTTTCATCTTTATCTTCTTGAGTTGCGGTTCGTAGCTTGTGTTTGAAAGGCTTAACTCATCTGGAAGTTCCATATATTCAACACCTGAACTTTTCTGCTGTTCTGCAATGTTTTTGTAGGTGATGACGTAATCAATGTCCCCTGACTGAAGTGAAGGCATCAACTGGGCTGCATCTGAGCGTACCATGATCTTAGAAGTCTGGTTGAGGTTGCTTGGAACACTTACCACGTAACCTGTTCCGTCCTGCTCTGATGTGATTGCAGAGTTGTTAGCCACCAACTTATTAAATATGGTGCTGTCGTTGTAGTAAGTGTCTGCAAGCTGCAGCATCATCACTGCACGGTATCCTGCAGGATCAGAGTTTGGATCGCTGAACCCGAACTTAACGTTGGAATCTCCCAGTATCTGGTACCAGTTGGTTGAATTTAACTGGGTGCTGTTTTTACTCTTGTTTGTGTAAGCAATTACCATGGTGTTACTTGCATATTTCAGGTTGAAACTCGTGTAGTTAGGCATCAAACGTTGATCTATGAGTCCATAGTCTGCCGACACAACGATATCTGCAGATTTGTTGAGATCAGTTATCTGCCTTATTGCAGCCTGACTTCCAGAGTAATGTACCTGCACATCAACGTTTGGATGCTGAGCCTCAAATTTAGCTGCAGTGGAGTTCAACTGCTGTGCAAGGCTGTCTGCCGCGTATATAGTAACAACTTCCTTATGCTGGTTGCTGTACGTGTTGTAAGTGTAAGCACCTATTGCCAGAACAGCAATTATTATAATGACTATTGCTGCCAAAGTCTTGTTATTCATGCGTTACCTCCTAATTTTCATAAAATTAGTATTTTAAACCGATATTAACAATTGTAAATATTTACGAGATGCATTATATAATCATTTCGATCGTGCAGTAGCCAAAAAATATTATAAGTGCCCAAAAAAAACTTCAGTCTACCACATTTAAAAATTGAAGAATATATATTCAAATAATACTGAAAAGGAACAATACTGAAAAGGAATGATTTATAGGGAATGATTTATCCTTAAAGTAAATGAAAGCCTAATTTAATTTAATTTCAAAAATAGAGTAATTATGGGGAACTTTCTAGGAGACACGTTTTCCCAGAAACTGTATAAGGTTCCCAGAAACCTTTACGTTCGTGTTAATCAAACTTCTGCCTCGCATTCTTCTATTGCAATAACCACTTCATCATCCCCATTTTTGGGTACGTGTCTGATCTCAACGAGATCGTCTTTCACCTCTTCAAGGTCCACTTCAACGCTTTGTGATACTAAATCCCCTGCAACCTGTATCATAACTCTAAAACTTTTTTTACCGTGGCGATCCTCTGTATCAATGCATAAAACTTCACCGGGTGTGAAAACCCTGTGGTAAGACAATTCCAGAACATCATAGATCTCAACGTTTTCCTTTATGTATTCCATGGCCTCTTCACAGTTCATTGTTAGCGTTTTTTCCACTGCATCACCTTCTCAGTTTTTAAAACATCATACTTATTCAACAACAATAACAGTTGTATTGTCATCCTGCAGATGCCTGATCTCAACCAGATCATCCTTTACTTCCTCAAGATCCAGCTGTACAGTTTGATTTATGGTCTCGCCATTCATCTGTATTGTGAGTTTTAAACTGTCTGCACCATTTTTTTTCCCTGATTCAATATCAAGGACCTCTCCCGGGACAAACACTCTATTGTAAGATAATTCAAGGACATCATATGTTTGAACATTATTTTTTATGTAGTTGAGGGCCTCATCAGCCTTTAAAGTTATTTCTTTTTCCATGAAAAATCACCAAGTAGTTTTATAGAACCTTCAAGCATAAAAACTTTTAATTCATGCATAAATTCCATGCATAGAATAAATTTTATACACAACATATTTTAAGCAAAAGTAGATTTGAAATAGGATAAGTTAAGGAAAAAATTTAAGAAAAGGATTTAAAAAAGGGTTTAAAATAAAATAAGGATATAGAGTAAATATTTTACCTTGTATCCCTATAATAAGTCCCTGTTTTTCTCAGCATTGAGCCAAAGGCTTCCTTTTCCATTTACTCCAATGTCACCTTTGTATTTAATGTACTTACCAGTGAGCTGTTTTCCATGGATTTCAGGATTTTTATATATGCCTTCTACCTCAAAACCTTCCAGTAATCTGCCGAGTTTTCCTTTAATAACAACGGTACCGTTTTTCATCTGTCCTGCAGGCCACCTTGTAACATCACCGCCGATCTCAATGTAACCTTTGGTCATGTGTATACCTGCGAGTATGTCGCAGCCACCGTCAACGTAGATTTCACCACCGGACATACAGTCTGCGAGCTGTTTACCTGCGTTTCCATGGACTTTGATAATTCCATCGCTCATACCTCTCCATTCACCGATGTATGAGGTTCCACAGTACTCTCTTACGTTTCCCATGATTTCCAGGCTTCCACCCTTCATCTCTCTGCCTGCGTAACTTTCTGCGTTTCCATTCACCTTAATGGAACCGCCTGTCATCTCTGCACCGACCTGAAGATCGGCGTCACCGTTGACTAATATATCTCCAGCACTCATTTTACATCCTATATATTTAACCCTGCCCATATCACCGTCGAGAATCATTTTAACCTCTTCTGGGCCTTCAGCAGATCCTTCTATCTCAATGTCGAAGTAGTCTGTGAGTGGGAATCGGGAGTTACCGATTGGTACCTCATATTTTTCAAAGTCTTCCTTATTCCAGTCGTATACCTTGTCCGGGATAAGTTCATCAAATTCCAGTGCTATGCTGGAAAATTTTTTTGGAGTTAACGTTATAGTTTTCATCTAAACACTCCTCTTATTTACTTGCGTTAACCTTGTACTCAATTGAAGGTTCAATGTAGTGGTCGTGCACCTTGTAGTTTTCGAATTTGATTGTGTAGTACTTGTTGAACATCGGCATGATGTCATTGAGCACTTTCTTCTCCTGCTTTTCGAATCCCTGTACATTGGACCATAAATGTCTGCTTGGAACTACCTTTGCAATTTTACCGTCTTTAACAACTATCTGACCGTCTTTAATTGTGTATAAAGCTCTGCTTAACACGTCTTCTACCACTGGAGCATTTGCAGCTTTGGTTGGGTCGAATTTTTCTGGTTCAAGATCGTAAACTGCAACATCAGCGTTTGCTCCAACACCAAGATGTCCCCTTTCCTTGAATCCCAGGATCTTAGCAGGTGCAGACCTTGTTACCGTGGCTATGTCATTCCAGTCGTAAACCCTGTCGAGTGTTCCAAGTGAAGTTCTCTTAGTTGCCCATTTATGGACTTCTTTGTTCTCCATCATTTCAGTCCTGCGGTCGCTGCTCATTAACCAGGATATGATCCTTGGGTACCTTAGGAATGGACCTGCGTTTGGACTGTCGGTTGTGAGTACAACTTTCCATGGATCCTTAATTAAAAGGAATAATTCCAGTCCTATAGCCCACTGAAGTGTTGAAACTGGTGCTTTTCCAGAGTAAATACATGGAATTAAGCCTGATGCTGTTTCAAGTTCAATGTCCTTGTTTGCCCATTTGAGGCCGCTGAGTTTGTAGAGATCGTACTCCATTGGTGCGTCTGCAGTCATAGTTGTGGTTTCATCCAGGGTGACCTGTCCAACATCGCATGTGATGTGATCGTGCTTGTTTATGTAGTCTGCAATTGGTTCAGCACCAGAGTTAGCATCCCTCCAAGAAGTACCTCCATAGGCATGGAACTGAAGGTGTGTGCAGTGCATTATCTGATCCCTGCTTACTGAAGGATTTTTCTTTATGTCCTTGACACAGTCCATTGTCTTTAAAGTTGTTTCATAGTTTCCTGGATGTCCCAGGTCGTTGGTGTGTACGTGCATGGAGTGTGGTAATCCGAGCATTTCGTTTACCTGTACCAGTGCCCTCATAACCTGTCTGCCTGTTACATCCCAGTAAGGTGCTGGGTCGTCAATTCCATGTACGTTCATACCCCATCCCCATGCTTCACTTCCGCATGGGTTAACACATTTTATTCCATAACCCTTGGTTATTTTGAGCCAGGATGATACGAATGCTGCCAGGTCATCAAGGTTTCCCTCTTTAACGTACTGGAGTACAAACCAGTTGTTTCCAAACAGGGTGAGCGGTGAAATATCAATGTTTGGAATTGCCATTATCTCTTCATGGGTGTGTTTTGCTTCAAGCGGTGGAACTGCCGCCTCTGTAACTGTTCCATAACCCATTCTTGAATACCTGTATCCTGTTGTAGGACAACTTGGTATTGAAAATCCTGTTTCAGCCCTTGTAGTTGCTGTTTTAGGTTTTACGCCTCTTCTTTCATCTTCTGGTCTGTAAAGTCTTCCAACACAGAGTTTAGGACCTGCAATGTGGGAGTGAACGTCCACACCTGCGGCCATGACCAGTTTATCTGTAACATCAATTACCTTGGCGTCAGAGGAGACCTCATCAACGATCTTTCCATCCTTGATCATTACGTCCTTCTTATCACCGTTTACCTTGTTGGTTGGATCATATACTATACCATTTTTTAATATGTATTCCATGGAGATCACCTATTTACTAGCTTCTTTTATTTTTTTAACCCGTTCGTATAACTCATTTACGATCCATTCATCTTCTCTGCATGTTTCAGGTGGATCTATGGCTTTTTTCATGTGAATTGGAACTGAGTCCATTCTATAGCTGGTTCCTGCAGTTTCCACACCTATGAAGGTTCCTGGAAGCACAACATCTGCAAGTTCAGTTGATGGTCCCCAGTGGATATCGATCTGTATCACAGGGATGTTTGTAAGATGTGCCAGTGCTCCTCCTGGGAAATGTGCACCTGGGTCTGCAGCTATCACCATGAATACATCGGGTTCTCTCCTGTTTAGGAGGTCTATTGTGGTCGTTTCTCCTATCATGTACCTTGGGTATCCTCTGCAGAAGTCGACACCGTATGGGAATCCCATCTCGTAAGACAGGAAGATGTTGAATCCGTTAACGTTGAAGTGACCCCTCATTGGGAGCAGTACCCATTTAGTGTAGGCGTTGAGGTCCTGAACAAGCTGAATTGCTATGTCTATGTTCCTCTGTTTGGATAGTGTGTGGGTTAATCCAAGTCCAAAGAAGAGAGCTCCGAATTCAACGTTTTTCATTGCTTCAGTTAACTCGATGATGTCTTCCTTTGGTATACCTGCAATAACATCTTTTTTAAGTTCTTTACCCTTTAAAACGGCTCTTATAGCGTTTACAAATTCATAGTCCCCATTTTCTTCAAATGGTACCCATATATCTGACATCTTTGCTGTGTCAGAGAACTTTGGATCCCATGTAACCAGTGTTCTGTCGTAGCGACCCCTAGGTCTGAACCATCCCCTTGGGAACATGGTGTACCTTGAAAGGTGTCTTGGGTGGGCGTTCATTGGGTTACTTCCACTGTAAACAACCATGTCTGCCCTGTTTTTAACTTCACCCAGTGTCATGAGTGGGTATCCTACGTTCTGAACTGCTTGAACAGTTGGGCCGTGGCAGATTGTTGCCTGGTTGTCTATAACAGCACCCACATATTCTGTGAGTTTCAGTCCCTTTTTCATACATTCAATTGATGTTTCACTCCATCCGTAGAAGAGTGGCCTTACTGCATTTGCTATGAGCTCAGCTGCCTTGTCAAGAGCTGTGTCCCAGTCTGTTTCAACGAGTTCACCAGTTTCATCCCTTATCATTGGGACTATTAATCTCTGATCCTCGTCCTCCATGATCTTACTGGCACCAAGTCTGCAGGCGTGCCTTACAGCAACGACTCGATTGTCTTTAACCAGATAGTCTAAATCGTCACAGTTACTTCCGCAGAATGCACATGTGCAGTTTTCCACGATTTTGTCGTAATCAGTAACAGGTTCTTCATATGCCATGTTATGCCTCCTCAATTTTTATGGGTTCTTTTGTAGACGGGCATTTCTCCAAGTGAAGGGAGCTTGTCAACGTCCTCATCCTTAGTATATTTTTTGTAAACTGCCCTTATGAGGTCAGCCATTAAAAGAACTTCTTTGTCAGTTTTTTCAACTGTTGCTTCTATTCCCTTGTAGGTTGGGTCATTGCAGCAGTAGGTTTCAGGGCTCACAACAACGTTTGCCCATGGTCCCTTTGGTATAAAGATCATTCCCTCATGGGGTGCGTCCCTTGAGTGGGCTGCGTAGACAACAACCTCGCCCCAGTTCGATTTTACAAGAACGCTGTCCCAGTTGGCTACTCCAAGCTTGGCCATGTCCCTGGGATCCATGTATGCTATTCCTGCAACCTTCCTGTACTCATCTTTAAGGGTTGAACCCCTTTTTTTACAGGCCCCCTGGTAAATATCTGTTCCTGTGTTGAGCATAACCTCTAATTTACTGACCTCTGCCACATTTGGGTCTTCAAGTTTCACAACATTGGAAACCCTAGGTTTATCCACATATGTCATCTTAACACCTCACTCCAGCCATATTGCATCTGTTGGACAGAAAAGCTGACATGTTCCACACTTTGTGCATTTTTCTGGGCTGAATATTTTAATAACTCCATTCTCTACCATCATGATTACTTCAGTTGTTTTAGATCCGTGGCCACCGGCTACCTCTGGGCTGATGGATGCGTTTACTGGACATGCTACAACGCAAACTCCACATCCAAGACAGTTATCTTGATTCACTTTAAGTTCCATTTTATCACCTCTATGGATCTAGGTCTTTGTTTTAAGGGATTCCAGTTTTTTCTCCCATGATTTTGACTTTGTAGGTGTGTGTTTAATCTCTGTTCGTTTAACGTCTATTGCATCAACCGGACACACATTTTCGCATGCACCGCAGTATATACAGTAACGCTCATCTTTACTGATCTTTTCAGCTATTTCACCAGGTTTGGTTGGGCGTGGGAATGATAACACGTTGCATGGACAGATGTCAACACAAGCTCCACATGCCTGACATTTATCTGTATCAATGGATAGTTCACCTTTGAATGGTTTTTCAACCTTTGCTGCATCAACTGGACAGATCTCCTGGCACCATCCACAGTTAACACATGCCTCTTCATCTATGAATGAACTTCCCTTGGTTTCAGCATCTTCTGGTTTTAGATCGTACACTCCGTAGGAACAGCTTCTGCACACGGCTTTTATTGCATCAACTGGGCACACCTTCTTACATATGAGGCAGTAGACACATTTGTCCTTGTCCACGTTTATGTCAGAGGCAACCGTAGGATCGTCTGATGTAGGGAGCTTGTGTTCCATGTCTATTGCATCTGCTGGACACATCTCCTCACATATACCACAATTTATACATTTTTCCTTGTCTATCTCGATTTCACCTGTCACGAGTTTGGATCTTTCAGGAAGATCCCTTGCAATAGTTATTGCTTCCCTTGGACATGCAGTTTCGCAGGATTTACAGTAAACACATGTATCATCATCAATTTCTGCAGATGATATGTAGTGTGGATATATATCCATGTCACTTATAGGTTCATCGTCTATTTTTAGTTTTAATGCGTTTACAGGACATCCAACATTACACATACCACATAATACACATTTATCTTCATCTATTTTTATCTTAGGTTCATCAGCACCAGTCCTTATTATGGCACCGATATCCCCGAGTTCTATTGCTTCAACTGGGCATATCTTTTCACAGATACCGCAACCAATACAAATGTCATCCTTGAAGGAAAGTTCTCGTTTTTCTTCGGCTGACCTTACAATGTCAAAGTCCTTAGCTTTGACCTTTTTCGTATTAGAAACCATTTTTTACCTCCAGAATTTCTATTGAGTTAGTAGGGCAAGCTTCCCCACACATGAGACACCCACAGCACCAATCAGAGTCTATCTGTGCCTTGAGATCGTTTAACACAATGGCTTTCATCAGACAAGTGTCTGCACAGAGTCCACAGCCAATACATGAGTCCTTCACTGTTCCTTTGTACTCCTTTTTGGAGCAGGTCTTAACTACGATCCTTGCATTTTCCTGCATAAGGGCGTACGTGAGGGTCAAAAAGTCCCGGGGGCAAAGTTCTGTAATGACCTTCGCTATCTTTATAGAGTTCCATGACAGATTTCTGCCGTTTAAGTAATGTGAAACGGTTGATCTATTCATATCAAGCATCTGGGCAACTTCTTTTTGACTTTTTCCCTGCCTTATGAGTTCAACTGCTGCTAGATACTTCAATCCTGAAATTATATGTTTTGGCATTTGGACACCATGTGTGTTGAATACACATTTCACCACATATAATATATAAATTGTCACTAGAAAAAAAAAGCAAAATATATATATCGTTGTGTAGTAACTACACATACAATTTTGTTCATCTTAAATATTTTGTTCATCCTAAAAAGTTCAAATACGATCTTTCCAGATGAAATGATTTAAAATGCAGTCACCAACGAAAAATAAAACTCAAAACATTGATTCAAACAACAAAAACATAATTTAATATTTTCATGCAACAGAGATCATGTCACGAAAAAATATGTTGGTGGTTACTTGTACCCAGAATTCATCCCAGTGAAGGAAGCCTTCAAGATAATTGAAAACATCAAAACAGAACCAAAAAAAGAGAGAATAACACTTGAAAAAGCAAATTCAAGGGTTTTAACAGAGGACATCACAGTTTTGGTGGATGTTCCAGCATTTGACAGAGCTGCAATGGATGGATACGCCATCAGAGCAGAAGACATCTCAAAGGCATCCGAAACAGAACCAGTCCACCTCAAGGTTGTGTACGAGATAGGGGCAGGATCCGTTTACCCTTCCACCCTGAAAAAAGGGGAAGCAGTTAGAATAGCCACAGGGGCTCCAATGCCCCAAGGATCAGATGCCGTTGTAATGCACGAACACATGAAACTATCAGGGGACGTGATCGAGATTGATACACCTTTAAATGCCAAAAAAGATGTTGCACTTCAGGGTGAAGACCTCAAGAAAGGAGAGACTATCCTCAAAAAGGGCCAGTTTCTGGGGCCCCATCATGTTGCTTTGATTGCATCTTCAGGTCATAAAACCGTCGAAGTAATTAAAAAACCGGAAGTAGCCGTTATAACAACAGGAAGTGAACTTGTAGAACCTTCAAAAAATTTAAAGCCAGGTAAATCTATAAATTCAAATAAATATGCTTTAAAAGGCCTTGTAGAGGAGGCAATGGCAGTACCCCACCTTACAAGCTGCCCAGACAACATGGAAACCTTACTTGGTAAGCTTGAATACGCTGCAGAAAACTACGATGCCATTATAACAACCGGAGGAACAGCCATAAGTCGGGGAGACCTTGTTGTTGATGCTGTAAACACCCTGGGCGAAGTTTTAATACATGGGGTTTCAACCAAGCCTGGAAAGCCAGTTGGCTTCGGAGTGATAAACAGAAAGCCGGTTTTCATGGTTTCAGGTTACCCCGTGGCTGCAGCAGTTCAGTACGACTCCTTCGTTAGAAGTTATATCCTCAGGATGCAGAACATCCATAAAAAATTCCAATTAACGGAGTGCACCGCAGGAAAAGATATAAAATCGTCCAAAAAAAAACAGAATGTCATAAGGGCCAATTTTAATGAGGATGAAGGAGTTGTTTATCCTTTAAAGACTAAAGCTGGGATCAACAAGTCCATAGTCCTCTCAAACTGTTACATTATTGTGGAAGAGGGCGTTGGAAATATTAAAAAGGGAGAAAAGTGCAAGATAATTAAGTACAGCTCTTTAAAGGTTTGTTAACCTAAAAAAGTCAATTTAAATAATTTAAAACTTTAAAATCGTTTTATAAATTATTTTAAGGGGTAACTATTTTTTTTATTTATTATTTTATTTTTAAATTTCTATTTCTATTTCTATTTCTATTTCTATTTCTATTTCTATTTCTATTTCTATTTCTATTTCTATTTCTATTTCTATTTCTATTTCTATTTCTATTTCTATTTCTATTTCTATTTCTATTTCTATTTCTATTTCTATTTCTATTTCTATTTCTATTTCTATTTCTATTTCTATTTCTA